>Ga0233435_1000076_pt1 | contig 133119 bp, 125 predicted proteins | sample SI_122_August201_3_FD_182735 | JGI IMG/M metagenome (GOLD analysis project Ga0233435, IMG submission 182735) | Seawater microbial communities from Saanich Inlet, British Columbia, Canada - SI_122_August2016_135_MG | ecosystem: Environmental > Aquatic > Marine > Inlet | place: Canada: British...
CGCTGAACCGCCATTCGTCGTATCAATGCTTGTTGATCAGTCGTGAGTTCGCGGCCATCTATTTTCATAACTCCATTATACTATGCCTGTAAAATTAATGTATTCTTTATTATGGTACCGTTAGTAATAGTCCTTTTGGGAGTGTTAGAAATTCTGTGTCATTTCTTTAAACTAGCAATAAAGAGGAATGATAAATGTCTAATGAATTTAAAATATTTTGTCTAAATAATTCCCTGATTCAGCAAAATAAAATTTAAATGGATTTCTAGTTACAGGGTAGCGTATATTACAAATTATGCAGATTTTTGATAAAAAATTTCCAAAACAGAAGATACGATATACATCACAATGTCTTCTGGCTACCTTTGTGATTGGAAGTATATTAATGCTGATTGATGTAAAATCAAATGCTGCAGCTGTGGCGTCTTTAGGGGCTAGCACCTTTATTGCATTCACAATGCCGGAAGCACAAGTGTCCCGCCCGAGATTTCTCATAGGTGGTTATATTATTGGTATTTTAGTGGGTTCCATTTTTTATTTTATTCTACAATATTTTCTCAGCTATGGTGTTCCAATTTCTCATAAAGTTCTATTGTCTATGCTAACAGCTACTGCTGTTGGCTTTGCAATTTTTCTTATGGTTATTCTAGATTTTGAACATCCTCCTGCTGCAGGTGTTACTCTCGGGCTGGTTGCAAATGCCTGGAGTGTAAAAATTATAATTGTTATTTTTTTTGGAATTCTTTTATTAGCTGGATTTAAGGCTATTTTGAAGCCTGTGCTAAAGGATCTGCTGTAATAATGATAGCAGCTATCTGAAGTACTATGAAAGAAGCCCTCCATCATGTGTCCTATGAAACAACTGCAGAGATAATCAGTCATAAATTTTACAACTGCTTTGGCTGAAAAAAGAAGTGGACCCAAAAAACTGGACAACTCCCTTAGGAGTTATTTTCCACAACATCAAGCCACCTTTGGCAGCCTGATAGACTCATAATAAAACTGATTCGGGGTTGCCTTCAAGGTCTGATGCTTCCGATTTTGATTATAAAATTCAAAGTACTTTTTCAATGACTGTTTAGCATCAGCCATAGAATCATAGGCCTTTAAATAAACGTCCTCATATTTCACGCTACGCCATAATCGTTCCACAAACACATTATCACGCCAGGCACCTTTGCCATCCATGCTGATTTTTATACCATTGTCCTTTAGGACGTCAGTAAAGACTTCACTAGTATACTGGCTATGGAATTACCAGCTGCACATTTCTTGGTGGAATTGACGGGAAGTCCTGTGCATACAAATCCAACAATTTCTGAAGCATTAGAACAGTACCTTCGTTTAAAAGGCTCAGACAAAGGTAAGATCTTCTATCAAACCGCTGAATGCAATATCAAGTATGTTACTAAGTGTTTGGGATCTCATTGCCCAACATTAAAAAGATTCAACAAGAGTGCTTCAAAACAGATGACGACATTCGATGGCTAGTAGCTCTCATCAGCGATACTGGTATGAGATTAAGTCAATACCCGAGATAGAGATACGAATACTTAATCACTATCCATACATACACGTATCAACAACGTGTATCAGGTGGATACATGGTGGTTTCACTGTCTGGTGACAGAAGGACATTAATTGAATCAATATCCAAAGAAAATGGCGTCCCAGACAGGACTCAAACCTGTGACCTCAGCCTTCGGAGGGCTGCATTCTATTCAACTGAACTACTGGGACATGGGGTGGAATAAACTAACATATTCCGTTTTTATTACAACAACACCTTCGGAGGTCAACACTCTATCCAACTGAGCTACGAGCGCATTATTGAAGCCGCGTAGTCTAACAGCTTTATGGGTAAGCTTAAATGCTTAAACAGGTTCCTGCATGCAGACCCTGTTTAAGCACTAATGTGCTACTGCCCGGAGAGCTTTTCTTCTTCAGGTAATACCAGGTTTAAGATGATGGAGAGTATTGCTACTGGTAATAATCCGGTGCTTAACAATACTTTTAAGGTGGATGGTAAGTGTTGTAGGGCTTCGGGCACAGCCTGCAAGCCTAGTCCGATTGATAGTGACAGGGCAAATATCACCATGTTGCGACGGTTCCAGATGACATCGGACAGAATATTAATGCCCGCAGCCGCGACCATACCAAACATGACTATGACACCGCCTCCAAGCACGGCGATAGGCATTGATGCTACAACTGCACCTACTTTAGGTATTAGGCCGCACACTATTAGAAATATAGCTCCAATGGTGACTACATACCGGCTCATCATTCCGGTGAGGGAGATCAGTCCTACGTTTTGACTAAAAGAAGTGTTTGGAAGGCCACCAAAAAATCCGGCCAGAAGTGAACCGAGGCCATCAGCAAAGGTGCCTCCACTCAGTTCTCTGTCTTTGGGCTCTCTTTTTGCGCCTGCTTTGGTGATGCCTGATATATCGCCCACTGTTTCGATTGCGCTGACAAATGCCATTAAGCTGATGCCAATGACGGTGGCTAGATCAAATTCAAAACCGAACTTAAAGGGTTCCGGGATCATAAACCAACTGGCTTTGGCTATGCCTCCAAAATTGACTATGCCCATGAATACAGCAACTACATAACCACTAATCAGGCCGATTAAAATACCTGCTGAAGAGAATAAACCTCGGGTGAAAAATTTGATGCCCAGGGTGACTGCAATAACAATGATTGCCAGTCCCCAGTGAGACAGTGCTCCAAATTCTGGCTTCCCCATGAGTGGAACTCCGCCCGCTGCATATTTAATGCCTACCGGTAGCAGGGTGAGACCAATGGTGAGTACGATAAGCCCGGTGACTAGAGGAGGTAGCCAGTGACGAATTTTATTAATAAAGAACCCCAGTATGAAGTGTACTATTCCACCGATGATAATGCCTCCAAATAGAGCGGCCATGCCGGCTGTTTTTACCGCAGGGATCATGACTGGAATAAAGGCAAAACTGGTGCCTTGCATGATGGGTAACCGGGCACCGACTGGACCAAAGCTGATGGTTTGAATCAACGTGGCTATGCCGGAAAATAGCATCGCCATTTGAATCATATAAACAAGATTGGGTGAGCCAAAGCTATAACCTGCAGCCAGGCCGATAATTATTGCCGGGGTAAAGTTGCTGACAAACATGGCCAGTACATGTTGAATGCCAAGTGGAATGGCAATGGCTAAAGGTGGTTTGAACTCTGGATCTCTTAATTGTTCTGCAGTTACTTTCTGAGTCATTTTGGTTTCTCCTTTGGCTGGTTTTTATTTTATATTTATTAGTTTTTTTATTTTGATACAAGTTGTAATTGTTTGAAAAGTTGTAGCATTGTTTTATTTTTAATGAATGACAGGTTGTAAGGGTGTTCGCTGCGAAGCTTTGGGTAGGCTGAAGCTGCAGGCATGTCTTCAATGCTCAGGGCAATCTGCCCCCATAATACCAGTGTCGGTAATTCTTTCTTACGGTGTTTGATTTCGAGTAGCAGTTGATTTACAAAGCTTATCCAGAATTTAGCTTCTTTAGTGGGTTTTCGATCCGGGTGTAAAACGGGTGTTGCATTGAATAACAGAAATCCTTTTTGCTGTAAGGCAGCAAACAGTTGGCCAATGTTTTGAATTAAATTTTGCTTGTTTAAATTAGCAATAGTTGACTGTGGAATTTTTCCATCGGCCTCTGTTTTGATTAGACCTTGAGCTAACAATGCTGTCTTCATAATATTTCTAAGAGACGTTGCTTTGTTGACGCCTTTGCTTAACCCTTTTTCTGCCCATAGATCGGTAACAGCTGCATCATAAAAGGCGATGCCATTGGCTGATTCTTTTCTGGGGTATGGAGATTCACCGAATAAAATGTACTCACAATGGCTCAGGTCGCGCTGGAAAGCAGCGAATATTTTATCCGGGCCGGGAAGCCAGTTTGTATGTTGTGTCAGGGTTTGAAGGTAAGCCGGATCGACTGTTTGCAAGGCATTGGTTAAAGGTTTAATCCATTCTTTATGCACAGATGATGACTTTAGTAACTGGGTGATTATCGTGTTATCAGTCATTGGTGATTAACTGGTTAAGACGGAATTCTGCGATTTTAGCAATTTCAGTAATACAGCTATCGAACTCAGTATCGACTGAGTTTTGTAAGCGGGTTTCGATAGCATCAAGAATGTCGTAACGCGTTAATTTTTTTACTGCGATTACAAATGGGAAATCAAATTTCTCCAGGTATTGCCTGTTGAGTTTGCGCAACTTTTGAAGTTCTTCTGCGCTGCAGTTATTAAGACCCGCGCCGGCCTGTTCATTTTTTGAATCAGCTGTCAGCTCGCCTGCTTCAGCTTCTTTTCCAGCCAGCTCGGGGTGATTGCAAATCAATTTTTTTCGCTGTTCTTTATCGGCATTATTAACAATATCTTTCATTAGAGTGTGAAGCCGTTGAACAGAATCAAAAGGCCGCAGGGGATAAACCTGTTCAGCTACCCAGGCGGAGTGTTCAAATATTGATCCAAGTTCCATAACAAAATTAGACTGGCTGAAGTTATTAATGCTCTGCAGGGAAATAGTGTTTGTCATATTATTATATTTAAAAGATCAGGGTTTAGCCTGATAGGGGTGATGCTGTATCCAGTGTTGTGCAATATCAACACGTTTGCAAATCCATACCTGCCCATGTGACTGGATATAATCCAGAAAACGTTGCAGAGCAGCAAATCTTCCGGGGCGCCCGGCTAGTCGACAATGCAAGCCTATCGATAACATTTTTGGTGATTCTTCGCCTTCGGCATATAACACATCGAAACTGTCTTTAAGGTAACGGTAAAATTGCTCGCCAGAATTAAAGCCCTGTGCGGTAGCGAATCGCATGTCATTTGTATCCAGTGTGTAAGGCACGACTAAATGGGGTTTTACAGATGTATCGGGTAAAGTAACTTCACTCCAGAAGGGCAGGTCATCTCCGTAGTAATCTGAATCGTATAAAAATCCGCCGTGTTCAACCACTAGCCCTCTTGTGTTAGGGCTATCACGCCCGGTGTACCAACCGGATGGGTGTTCACCAGTTAAGTCTTTCAGAATCTCAACAGCCTGTTGCATGTGGGTGCGTTCGGTGTAGATATCGATATCTTGATAGTGAATCCAGCGTAAGCCATGACAGGCTATTTCGTGGCCGAGTGCCTGAAACTGTCTGGTTAACTCGGGGTGGCGTTGTAAAGCCATGGCGACTGCAAAAATGGTCAATGGCAAATTACGCTTTTCAAACTCTCTTAATATTCTCCAGACTCCGGCTCTGGAACCATATTCATAAATAGATTCCATGCTCATGTGGCGATCAGGATAAGCTTCGGCACCTATAATTTCAGACAGGAATCTTTCTGAATTTTCATCATCATGCAAAATGCAGCTTTCTCCGCCTTCTTCATAATTTAAAACGAATTGCACGGCGATTCGGGCATTATTAGGCCATTTAGCATGGGGTGGGTGCTGACCATAACCAACCAGGTCTCTAGGGTAAGTTTTTGACATGAGTGAATACTGACTAGGATGATAGTGCTTTATTGTTGACAATATTGTAGGCTAATGTCAAATGTAACTATTCAGCGTAATTAAAAGTCTAAAAATGATCACCACGAAGACACGAAGTACACGAAGGAAAATCATTATGTAATAATGAAACTTATTCTAATTCATAACTAATGTTTGAGTTAGTAGATTTTAATGAATGAGTATTTGTTTTTCTTCGTGATCTTCGTGGCGAAAAATCTTTAAAGTAACAGAATATTGAAACTTGTTGAGTAGTTACTGTCAAATAACAATTAAAGGTAGTTTGAGGTTAATAATGGGTTGTTTAACTACGCATGTACTGGATACCGCGAATGGTTGCCCGGCCAGCAATATTCGGGTTGAGTTATATAATCTTGATAACGGCAGATCGTTACTTAACCAGTCGGTGACCAATGCTGATGGTCGTCTGGATAAACCTTTGCTAGAAGATGAAACATTCATCAAAGGTCGATATGAACTGGTATTTCATGCCGGTGATTACTTTTCTGCTTTAGGCTTGCAACTCCCCGATCCCCCGTTTGTAGAAGATGTAGCCCTGCGCTTTGGCATATCCGATGCTGATCAGCACTACCATGTTCCTCTGCTGGTATCGCCCTGGAGTTACTCTACCTATCGGGGCAGTTAAGGCATGACGGTGTCGGCTTCAGAAAGTGTCATTCGTTTTATTCTGGATGGTGCTGTTGTTTCTGTTTCGCATATTGATCCCAGTTTAACGTTGCTGCAATACCTGCGAGAGACGTTATATCGTAGCGGTACTAAAGAAGGTTGTGCTGAAGGGGACTGTGGTGCCTGCACCGTTGTCTTGGGTGAGCTTGTCGATGGTCGAGTCAGCTTGCGCAGTGTTAATGCCTGTATTCAGTTTGTGGCCATGTTGCATGGCAAAGTGCTGTTTACGGTGGAATCGCTTAAGCCAAAGCACGATTCAGAGCTTCATCCTGTTCAGCAGGCCATGGTTGATTGTCATGGATCTCAATGTGGATTTTGTACATCCGGGTTTGTGATGTCTCTTTTTGCTCTGTTTAAAAGCTCGGTGAATCCAGATCGCTCTCAAATAAATGATGCGCTGTCGGGTAATTTGTGTCGCTGCACCGGTTACAAACCGATTATTGATGCGGCGCAGGAAATGTTTGCCATTGAAACTAACCAGCCCAGAAACTGGTTAACACAGGCTGCGTTGAATGAGCCACAACCCATAGACGATTTTGAGAAAGCTTTAATTGATCAGCTTGAAGCTATACGACCTGTCAAAATGCTTCAGCTTGAGCATTCTGAAAAACAGTATTTTGCGCCATTAGATTTACAAAGCCTGACAAAATTAATCAGAGATAAGCCTGATGCGACTTTAATTGCTGGGAATACTGATGTGGGCTTATGGGTCAATAAACAGTTACGAGACTTGCCAGAAGTGATTTCGCTGTCTCTGGTAGAGGATCTTAAGAAAATTGATATTACAGACTCTGACATTACTATTGGTGCAGCAGTTTCTCTATCAGATGCCTTTGCTGCTCTGGTTAAATATTACCCTGAGTTAAAAGAGCTATTCCGTCGCTTTGCTTCGCAGCCGGTACGTAATGCAGGCACTCTGGTGGGTAATGTAGCGAATGGCTCACCGATTGGTGACTCTATGCCGATATTGATTGCCTTGCAGTCTGAGCTGATTTTACGTAAGGCAGACTCTCAACGGATAGTCGCGCTGGATCAGTTTTATCTGGGGTACCAGCAAAAAGATTGTCAGCCGGGTGAATTTATCGAAGCGATAAGAATTCCTCTAAATACAAAGCATTACAGGCTGGCCAGCTATAAAGTCAGTAAGCGCTATGATCAGGATATTTCAGCAGTTTGTGCGGCATTCGTGATCGGGCTGGATGAAGACGGTACTATTTTTCATTGTCGAGTTGCTTACGGTGGTATGGCAGCAACTCCGGCTCGTGCTCGAAATACCGAGAAGGTTTTGCTGGGTTCGAAGTGGAATGAAAAGAATCTGGCATTAGCCATGGCAACTCTGGCTGAAGATTTCTCTCCTCTATCGGATGTTCGGGCCAGTTCTGATTATCGCCTGAAAGTGGCACAAAATTTATTAACCCGGTTTTACCTGGAGACTCAACCTGGACAGTCTGGTGCGGTGTCTCAGGTGAATCGATTGAATGATTTGCCCGGTCTTCGTCATGAGTAAATCGGTTCCCCATGAATCGGCTCATTTGCACGTTACAGGTAATGCGACTTTTGCTGATGATATCCCTCAACTGGAAGGCACTCTGTTTGTCGCGCTATTTATAAGTGAAAAAGCGCATGCAAATATTCAATCGATTGATTTTTCTGCGGTTGAGGCTTCTACCGGATTTGTGTCGATTTTAACAGCTGAGGATATTCCAGGAGTTAATGACTGTGGCCCTATTATTCATGATAATCCCATTCTGGCCAATGAAAAGGTGAGTTATATTGGTCAGCCGGTATTTGCCGTGGTGGCTGATAGTTTTTTGAATGCTCGAAAAGCGGTCAAAAAGGCAAAAGTATCATACGAAGAACTGGATGCAATTTTTGATCTTAATGAAGCCGATAACAATAATTCTTACGTATTGCCACCGATGGTTTTGCAAAAAGGTAATGCCCAAAATAAGCTTGATCAAGCTGATCGAAAACTTGAAGGACGATTTAAAGTAGGTGGGCAGGAGCATTTTTATCTGGAAGGACAGGTGGCTTATGCCGTTCCGAAAGAAGATGGGTGTCTGCACCTATGGTGTTCAACACAGCACCCGACTGAAATGCAGCATCTGGTTGCCAAAAGCTGTCTGCTGGATGCGAATCAGATTGTTGTGGAAATGCGTAGGATGGGTGGAGGTTTTGGTGGTAAAGAATCTCAATCCGCCCTGTTTTGCTGCATTGCATCTCTGGCGGCGAAAAAATTAAATCGCCCGGTAAAGTGCAGGCTTGACCGTGATGATGACATGCTGATTACCGGAAAGCGTCATCACTTTAATTATGATTATCATGTTGGATTTGACAAAACTGGAAAGATAAAGTCTCTACAGTTAAAGATGTTGCTGGGCGCTGGCTATTCTGCCGATTTATCCGGGCCTGTCGCAACTCGTGCTCTGTGTCATGCCGATAATGCTTACTTGCTCGACGATGTGGATCTGGGGGCTTATTGCTGCAAAACAAATACCCAGTCAAATACAGCATTCCGCGGTTTTGGTGGGCCTCAGGGGGCTTTTGCTACGGAATATATTATCGATAACATTTCACGGTCTGTGGGTGTCGATTCGCTGGATGTTCGTAAGCTAAATTTTTATGGGAAGACAGAAAATAATATTACTCCCTATGGGCAGCTGGTCGAAGATAATGTGATTCATGAACTGGTGGATGAGCTGGAAAAATCGAGTGATTATCGTTCACGCCGAAAAGAAGTTCAAGCGTTTAACCAGACTTCGACGATCATCAAAAAAGGGCTGGCGCTGACACCGTTAAAATTTGGAATTTCCTTCAATGTGGTTCATTTCAATCAGGCAGGCGCACTGGTACATATCTATACCGATGGCTCTGTGCTGGTTAATCATGGTGGAACGGAAATGGGGCAGGGCTTGAATACCAAGGTAGCTCAGGTGGTGGCCAATGAACTTGGCATTAATCCAAAACAGGTTAGAGCTACTGCTACAGATACCAGTAAGGTGGCGAATACCTCGGCAACGGCAGCATCGACTGGCTCAGACCTGAATGGAAAAGCGGCACAGGATGCTGCGAGACAGATAAAAGATCGTTTAGTAACATTTTTGTCTGAAACATATTCAGTAGAAAAAGGAAAAATATCATTTATTGATAACGTTGTTGTGTTTGGTACAGAAAAAATTGAATTCAATGCGTTAATTCAAATGGCTTACGAAGCCAGAATCCAATTATGGTCAGATGGTTTTTACAAAACACCAGGGTTGCACTGGGATAAGGAAAAGCTGACTGGCAGCCCGTTTTATTATTATGCTTACGGGGCATCAGTATCTGAAGTGGTCATTGATACCTTAACGGGTGAGTTTAAAATACTCAGAGCTGATCTACTGCATGATGCAGGTAACTCCATTAACCCTGCTATTGATCTTGGGCAAATTGAAGGTGCTTATATCCAGGGCATGGGCTGGTTAACCACCGAAGAACTGGTGTGGAATGATGAGGGGCGATTGCTGACACATGCTCCCTCTACTTATAAAATTCCTGCAGTGAGCGATTGCCCTGCAGAATTTAATGTAAAGCTATTCAAAAATCAGAATGTCAAAGACTCTATCATGCGCTCGAAGGCAGTGGGTGAGCCTCCCTTGTTACTTGGGTTTTCAGTATTTTTTGCGATTCGTGATGCCGTAGCCAGTGTGGCTGAGTATAAAATTAATCCACCTTTAAATGCCCCTGCAACAGCAGAAGAAATTTTGAGTGCCGTCGACTTTTGTCGGGATCAGGCATCTGGATCAGTTAAGTGATTGAATGGCTTCACCAATTGCAGGAGATGCTGCAATCAGTTGAAAAACTTGTAATTGTGTCGGTGGCTTCGGTGAAAGGTTCCACGCCCAGAGAGCCGGGAGCCAGAATGCTGGTGAGTGCCAGTGAGGTTAAAAATACTATTGGTGGCGGACACCTTGAATATAAAGCCATTCAACTGGCGCGAAATATGTTGTCACAGGATTTATCCAGTGATTTGCAACGATTTTCTTTAGGAGCCAGTTTAGGGCAGTGTTGTGGTGGCGTAGCGACGTTATTTTTTGAAGTCGTTACTGATAAATCAGAATGGCTTAAGGATGCTCGACAATTTATGATTTTTGATCAGAATTTTGTTCAGGTGATCCCACTCAGTAACTATGCAAAATCACCACGTTTAATTGTATCGAATAGTTGTATAAAACCTGATTCCCTTGTTGAATCCCAAAAAAATGTTGGACCACTGGTTAATATTGCACGCCATATGCTAAACGATTCAGAAGTGACATCCATTAAGAGGGTGGGGGATAACGACTACGTTTTTGATCCGGTTAGAAGTCCTGATTTTAACCTCTTCCTGTTTGGTGCAGGGCATGTCGGTGAAGCTGTCATCAAATACCTGGCTGAGTTACCATGCCAGGTAACCTGGGTTGATACACGAGATGATCAATTACCGGAAATTTCGCCTTGTAATGTGAGTGTTATAACTACTGATACCCCTCAGGCGGTTATAGATGATGCACCTGCTGGAAGTTATTTTTTAGTGATGACACATGATCACAGTCTGGATCAGCAGCTGGCAGAATCGATATTGAAAAGAGATGATTTTAATTATTTCGGTTTAATCGGTTCATTGACTAAACGTAAAAAATTTGAACACAGGCTGTCACTTCGTGGTATTAATGCAGCGCAGTTATCACGAATGATCTGTCCAATTGGCATCAGTGGTATTTATTCCAAGCGACCTGCTGCAATCGCTCTGGCTGTGGTAGCTGAGTTAGTTCAGTGTTATGAAAAGACGGTGAATGGATTACAGGGTTCTTTCCGCCATTCTAATAATAAAGAGAATATAAAGTTATGAATACTTCACCGCCTTATCTGCTAGAACTCAAGGGTATGCGCAAGGCTTTCCCCGGTGTGTTGGCGACGGATAATGTTGATCTAAAAATAAAACCCGGTGAAGTGCATGCCTTGCTGGGGGAAAACGGTGCAGGTAAGTCAACACTGGTGAAAATGATTTACGGTATTTTAAAAGCAGATGCCGGTTCTATTCACTTTAATGGAGAACAGGTTGAAATTAACACGCCTGCACGTGCTCGTGAGTTGGGTGTGGCTATGGTATTCCAGCATTTTTCACTGTTTGACTCACTATCGGTGGTGGAGAATATTTCTCTGGGCATGGATCACGGTGCTGATATGGATGAACTTGCTCACGAAATCACCGATCTCTCCAATCGATACGGTTTACCATTAGATCCTCAGCGCCATGTTTATACTCTGTCTGTGGGTGAACGTCAGCGCATAGAAATAATTCGTTGCCTGTTACAAAAGCCTAAATTACTGGTCATGGATGAACCTACCTCGGTGTTGACACCTCAGGAGGTGGAAAAGTTGTTCATCACGCTGAAACGGCTTTCCGAAGAAGGCATGGCTATTTTGTATATCAGTCATAAATTGAATGAAATTAAAGCACTGTGCAGTAATGCAACTATCTTGAGACTGGGTAAAAAAGTAGATTCGGTAAAAGTTGAAGAAGAAAGCACGCAGTCATTGGCCGCTATGATGATGGGCAAAGAGTTAAAGGATATTCAGCACCCGGAAAAATCTGAATTAGGCGAGGTTCGCCTGTCATTGAAAGGGCTGGATATGCCGGCTAAGGATAAAACAGGCATATCGCTTAAAGCAATGAACCTGGATGTTTATGCTGGTGAAGTGGTTGGTATTTCGGGTGTTGCAGGTAATGGGCAGGATGAATTACTGGCGGCTTTAAATGGAGAGCAGCGTTGTGTCCAGGCATCCAGTATTGAAATTGAAGGTAAGGCTGCCGGGCGAATGAGTCCCAATGAACGTCGTTTAACGGGGCTTGCCAGTGTGCCGGAAAAGCGTCTGGGGCATGGGGCAGTTCCCGATATGGATTTGGTTGAAAATGCTTTTTTGACTGCGTTTAAAAGGCTGGGCCTGATTAAAAGTGGTTTGATAGATAAGATGCAAACCACGCATTTTGCAGAAAAAATAATTCAGGGTTTTTCAGTTAAAACACCCGGGTCAGATGTGCCTGCAGCCAGTTTATCGGGTGGTAATTTACAGAAATTCATCATTGGTAGAGAGTTGCTGCAAAATCCGGATATTTTAATTGTTGCCCAGCCAACATGGGGAGTTGATGCCGGTGCTGCACAAACAATTCGACAGGAGTTACGCGAACTGGCTGCCAAGGGAGCGGCTGTTCTGGTGATATCTCAGGATCTGGATGAATTGCTGGAAATCTCAGATCGTATTGGGGCAATCTGCGGTGGCAGGTTATCAAAATTTTATCAGACCAGTGAGATAACGACTGAACAGGTCGGTATGTTAATGGCAGGAGTTTGTCTTGAAGAGGGTGTGCTGAATGTTGCCTAGTATGATAAAGCGTCAAACTCCTTCAAAGGTGATGGTTTACCTGTCACCAGTATTGGCATTAGTTCTGACATTAATTGCTGGAATATTATTGTTCCTGATCATGGGTGTGTCACCGACAGCTGCTTTACATGCTTTTTTTATTGAGCCTGTATCCAGTTTTTATGGCGTGACCGAATTAGGGGTCAAAGCAACACCATTGATTTTAATCGGAGTGGCACTGTCACTCGGTTTTAAGGCAGGGGTGTGGAATATTGGTGCTGAAGGGCAGCTGATTATTGGCGGTATGTGCGGTGGAGCTGTGGCTCTATTTTTCTATGAGAAAACAGGTTTTTATATTATTCCCCTGATATTAGCTGCCGGAATTTTAGGGGGTATGCTGTGGGCCACGATAGTTGCTTTTTTGCGTACCCAGTTTAATGCCAATGAAATTCTCACCAGTTTAATGCTGAGTTATGTCGCTGGCCTGTTTTTAAATTTGATGGTGCATGGTCCGCTAAAAGACCCTGAAGGATATAACTTTCCTGAATCTCGTCTGTTCAGTGAGTCGGCATTATTGCCCACACTTTTTGAAGGCACACGTTTGCATATTGGCTTTTTGATTGCACTGGTTGTAGTGGCTGTTGGCTGGGTATTAATTTCAAAAACTTTACTTGGTTATCAAATTAAAGTGATGGGGGATGCTCCTGCTGCCGGTGAACATGCCGGGTTCAGTCGCTCCAAAATAATTTGGATTACGCTGGTGCTTAGTGGCGGTGTTGCCGGGCTGGCGGGTGTTATCGAAGTTTCAGGGCCTATCGGCCAATTGTTACCCACTATTTCTCCAGGTTATGGATTTACCGCGATTATTGTGGCGTATGTTGGGCGGTTACATCCGATAGGTGTATTGTTCGCAGCGATATTACTGGCTCTGACATATCTGGGAGGGGAAGAAGCACAAATTAGTTTGAATTTACCGGTGGCTGTTACGGGTGTATTTCAGGGGCTTTTACTGTTTTTTCTGCTGGCTAGCGATGTGTTAATTCATTACAGAATAGAGTTTAAAAAGAGTCTCAATAATCAACAGGTGGTGAAGTCATAATGGAAATATTAATCCCGGCATTATTGACCATTATTACTGCGGCTACTCCTTTATTATTTGCAGCACTTGGGGAGCTGGTGACTGAAAAATCAGGTGTGTTGAATCTTGGTATTGAAGGCATGATGGTGATGGGTGCAATTATTGGTTTTGTGACTGTGCACGTAACTGGAAGTGCAACTCTGGCTATTCTTGCAAGCCTTGTTGCGGGTGCTCTGATGGCATCCATATTTGCTGTACTGGTTTTAAAATTTCATGCCAGCCAGGTTCCAACAGGCCTGGCCCTGACAATTTTTGGAATAGGTCTGAGTGCCTTAATCGGCCAAAGCATGATAGGTATTGCTTATGATGGTTTGCCGGTGATTTCTATTCCGCTGCTCTCATCTATCCCTGTTTTAGGAGAATTATTGTTCAAACACGATATCCTGGTGTTTCTATCAATCGTCATGGTCTTTGTGGTGACCTGGTTTTTATATAGAAGTCGTGCGGGATTAATTTTACGGGCGGTGGGTGACTCACATGATGCAGCACATGCGATGGGCTATTCTGTTATTAAAATTCGCTTTTTAGCCATACTGTTTGGTGGTGCCATGGCTGGAGTCGGTGGTGCCTATTTATCTTTAGCTTATTCTCCGTTGTGGGTAGAACAAATGACGGCAGGCCGAGGCTGGATAGCACTGGCACTGGTAGTGTTTGCGACCTGGAGACCAGGCCGTGTTTTACTGGGGGCTTATCTGTTTGGTGGCATCACTATTTTACAATTGCATGCTCAGGCACTGGGTATAGGAATTCCTTCTCAGGTGATGTCTATGCTACCTTATCTGGCAACAATCGTTGTGCTTGTGATTATTTCCAGTGATCAGTCCAAGATTAAATTGAATTCACCTGCGAGTTTAGGCAAGGCATTTCATCCGAGCCGGTGATTTGAGGGTAGGGTGCGCCATGCGCACCATTGGTGTTGGTACTGAAATTCGATGGTGCGCACGGCGCACCCTACAAAACATTAAAATATTCCTACTTTATTCCTGCCACTTTCTTTAGCCGAGTAAAGTGCTCTGTCTGCTTTTTCAATTAAATTCTCCACACTTTCTTCTTCGCTCCATTCGGCCAGGCCGATGGATATAGTCACATCTACATTTTTTCCATTATCTAAAATGACTGGTTGTGACTCTACCAGAGAACGGACTCTTTCAGCGACTACGTGAGCTTGAGTAACAATGGTTCCCGGCATTAATACAACTAGCTCTTCTCCGCCAAATCGAACCAGTAAATCAGTTTCTCTTAAGTTTTCTGAAATCACTTTACATAGATGTTTCAGGGTTTCATCACCTGCGACATGACCATGGTTATCATTTACTTTTTTAAAATAATCAGCATCGATCATCATTAACGTAACTTTTTGCCCGATACGTTCTGATAACTCCAGTTGCTTGGGGAAAACATCGTTCATCCAGGCTCTATTGTGCAAGCCTGTCAGGGCATCTCGTTCGGCTTTATTTCTATATTCTCTTTGGAGTTTAAAACTGTTTGAGAGGATTGTATTATTTTGACGAAATCGTTCGGTGAGTAACTTGAGTAAATTTACTGCTAGATCAGGTTGTTGTTCAAACATTGTTGTTAATACGTCCCGGTGAATTGCCAGCAGTGTGCATTGACCTGATGTTTTTACATAAGCGGAAGGTGCGCGGTCATCAATGATGGATAGCTCACCCACGCAGTCTCCCGGTAAAATTCTGGCGATAGCATGGTGGTCATTATCTTGAAGGCATATCATTAATTCACCCTTCAGCAATATGAATATCTCTTCGTTCATGCTTGATGGTGAAAGCAGTGTTTCTCCTCCGGGCAAGGTTAATTTTCTGATCTGATCCAGTTGTGATTCCAGTTGTTTTAATTCAATATTTTGAAATATATTGATTATTTCAAGGTCTTTGATATCAACCGGAAAGCTATTTTTATTATCTTCCATTGTTGTTTTGATTTTTTAATGTGTTGAATATATTACTTTAGTACAAATTCCCGGAATACTATAAAATATGTTCTTCCCTACCTTAAAAACATTGAGTTTTTGTGAAAATTCGGAGTAATTTTTGTTAGACAGCGAAATTATTAGCCAGCAGATTGAAAAGTTCTATGAAGATCAGTACCGTGGTGCTCAGGAACGTACAGCCTCAGGCGGGCCTGTCAGTGATATTTTTTCTGCAATGGCCTGTATTCGACAGGTAATGCCGGAGCTTGATCAACAAACTACATTACAGCAGTGGATTCCACATGCCATGGAAATCATCATGGCTGAGCGGCAAAAGTTTCGTGATGAAAATAATGATGAAGCTGGCTGGGGATCGGCCACATTCAGTGAAATGGCTGGTGTTCTGTATGTGCTTCTACAAGAGTCTTCGTAGCCCAAATTTTTATCCTTCAAATATGTAAATAAAGGAATATGAAATACTCATTACACTTTAAATTGCTATTTATTTTTGCCCTGTTCAGCTCATCGGTGAGTGCTGGCAGGTACATGGAAGCTTCCCCTGCGATGGTTGATATCGATACTATTTCTGGTACGACACGTCCCCTTATGGTGGATTTACGTCTGGGTTATGAAAAATCGATGCATCAGTTTGAACTATCCCTGATGACAAGTGTTACCGATGACAGCTTGAATCAGCTTACAGTTGATGTGCCAACAGTTGTTTCGGTGTTTTATCACTATTTACCGTTTATGGATCACAGCTTGAAGCTGCATCTTATTGTTGGTGCAAGTCAGGTTGATGTCGATTCATCCTATCCGGGCACTGCTGATTCCAGCGATAGTTTTCGAGGGGTCAGTTATGGCATTGGTTTTGAAGAATCTTTTAAGTCGATGCCGCATTTGAAAATGTCATTTGACTGGATACGTTTATATCGCGGTGATCTTATGAATATAAGTGCTACCAGCCTGGGTGTTCACTATGAATTTTAACTTTATGGTAAAGATGTTCCTGGTCGGTCTCTTCACTTTTGTAGCTGCCTGTAGTGATGTTGATGATGAGGCCAATCTGGTGAATTTGCATGCGGTTGCCAGTCAGGATGTGATTTCAATTAATTTTCCTGAAGCGACAGAAACCACGGTGTCCATCAGCAGTGAAGTTAAATTTACATTGCAGGGTTTGAAATCAAATGGCATAGATACTGTCACGATTGAGCAGGATGTCGAATGGTCATTATCAGCCGGTGCTGTCAGTACAATAAATCAACTGGGGCTTTTTACTGCTGCTGAAACATCTGAAGATATTATTCTGACCGCTACATTTGGCTTTTTAAGCGAATCCATAGATATTAAGGTTTCATCGGCGAAGTTTGATCAGGTGGTTAAACTGGACGAAGATGATTCTGGATTCAGTATCAATATGTGTCAATCCCAAAGCCTGGTTCCTGTTGGCCTGTATGTGGATGAAAACGGTGATGAAGAAATTCGACCTGTTGATAGCACCATTATTAATACCATAGACTGGATTGTTACTAACGAAGAGGATGGAAGTGTCTCTCAGCGAGCCTATATAGAAACAGCGACAGATAATCAGATTTTTATCCACACATTTGCCTCGGGTAATATCATTGTTCAGGCTAAAGCAGTATCACTGTTAACGGGTGAAGAAGTTACTTCTGTAGATTTTAATCAAACTATTGAAAATGGATTAAATTCTATAAAGTTATGCGATAGTAGTGATATCGATCTAAGCAATTGCGCAGTGACTGATCCTGAAGTTGAGAAAGACCAGTTTATATCACTTATTGCTGTGGCTGATTATCAGGCAGCTGATGGGTCTAATTATTTTGAGAATATCAGCAGAAATAGTAAATGGGGTATTAGTGATTCGCTAAATGCCTCCAGTGTTTTTTCAAGCGATCGACAGCAACTTGATATTACCGGTGAGGTTGAAGACTCTAGCATTACGGTATCAGTAGCCTGTGGAAATATTGAGCAAGCGGTTGATGATATTTTGCCGGGAGTGATACTGGAAACTCTGGTGAGTTGCGGTGCAAATGTAGAATGTCAGCAGGCCTCTCAGCAAATTGAGATTACTAACCTCAGTGTTTTATCATTTGATGTCACTGCCAATGATATCGACTTAACTGATGATGTCAGTATTAGTCTGAGTAGCCGTCCTGCGGAAATAACACTGTTTGTTACGGCTAACTTCTCTAATGGGGATAGCGATATTATTACCGATGATAATCTTCTGGATTACACGATTATTCCTATTGATGGTCAGTCAGATGTGATTGAAACAATTACTGATTCACCGGGGGTATTCACCGTGTTGGCTGCTGGAACGGCTAAAATTAAGCTGTTTTTTAGAGGTGAAACTTTTTATGTCGTGATTGAAATCCCCTGATTATCATTTATTGTAGGGCGCGCCGTGCGCACCACGCTTTTAGAGTCTGTCAGGATAAGTAAAATACTATCCTTAGAAAGAACAATTAACTCTGTAATCTGAAAAACTGTTTTCAGTATTTGGATGCACTCAAAGAATCTGCTAGCATCCCAAGCAAGAGATACTCCGTATCATTAATCACAATCCCCCTGTATCAGGAAGGAGAACCTATAATGCTAAGAAAAATATTGTTATCGTCATTAATCGCATCAAGCCTGGGTTTGAGTGGCGTCGCAGCTGCTGAAACTAAAGTTGGATTTGTTTATGTCGGTCCTGTCGGTGATCACGGTTGGTCATATCAGCATGATCAGGCGCGTCAGGCGGTAGAAAAAGAGTTGGGTGTAAAAACAACTTTTGTAGAATCTGTGGCAGAAGGTGCCGATGCTGAGCGTGTTATCCGTAAGCTGGCTAGTTCAGGAAATGACGTGATATTTACCACTTCTTTCGGTTATATGAATCCTACCCTGAAAGTTGCGAAAAGATTCAAAAAAGTAAAGTTTGAACATGCAACCGGTTATAAACGTGCTGCTAATGTGAGTACTTACTCAGCTCGTTTTTATGAAGGTCGTGCCATTCTGGGTGCTATTGCCGGTAAAATGACTAAGTCAAATGTGGTTGGTTATATCGGTTCTTTCCCCATTCCAGAGGTTATTCGCGGAATCGATGCGTTCACACTGGCTTTACGTAAGGTTAATCCGAAGGCTACGGTTAAAGTGGTTTGGGTTAACTCATGGTTTGATCCGGGTAAAGAAGGTGATGCGGCTAAGGCTCTAATCGACCAGGGTGTGGATATTATTACTCAACATACCGATTCTCCTGCGCCTTTGCAGGTTGCTGAAAAACGTGGTGTTTATGCTTTTGGACAAGCTTCAGATATGGCGGCTTTTGCACCTAAAGCACAGTTAACATCTATTGTTGATAACTGGAATAATTATTATATCGAACGTGTTAAAGCAGTAATGGATGGCAGCTGGAAATCAACTGATACCTGGGATGGAATCAAATCTGGTATGGTTGAAATGGCACCATATGGAGATGCCGTTCCACAGGATGTTCGTGATATGGCTGAGAAGATTAAAGCATCGATTGTTGATGGCAGTTTCCATCCTTTTCAGGGACCAATCAAAAATCAAAAAGGCGAGCTGGTTGTGAAAGCGGGTGAAGTAATTTCAGATGCTGATCTTTCCAGGCTTAACTGGTATGTAGAGGGTGTTGAAGGAAGTATTCCTAAGTAATTCTTTTCACCACGAAGGACACGAAGAGCACGAAGGTTTTAACTTTCCTGCTCTTTTTGTTTTTCACTAAATTGAAAATTCTAATCTATATCCTCTAATATCTATTTAAAGTGTTAAAGTAAAATAATATTTCACTGAAACCCTAAATACTAATTATGCTGCTTCTTGAAGCAGGCAGTCACTCATAATTAACCTTCGTGCCTTCTGTGTTCTTCGTGGTAAATTATGTTTTTTCAAATCCAGAATATTACAACGATCATGAAATCATTTATCGCTGGTTTACCTAAAGCTGAATTACATTTACACATTGAAGGTACTTTTGAACCTGAATTAATGTTTAAACTGGCTGATCGAAATGGCATTACCTTGCCTTATGAATCGGTAGAAGTTTTACATGAAGCTTATAACTTTAGTAACTTGCAGGACTTTCTGGATATTTATTATCAGGGCATGAATGTGTTGCGCACTGAACAGGATTTTTATGATTTAACCTGGGCTTACCTGCAACGAGTCAGTGAACAGGCGGTGCAACATGTTGAGATCTTTTTTGATCCACAGGGACATGTTCAACGAGGCATCAGTTTTGAAACGGCTTTGAATGGTATTCACTCTGCATTACAGCAGGGAGAAAAACAGTTCGGTATTAGCTTCGGTATAATCATGTGTTTTCTACGCCATCTTGATGAAGATGATGCATTCAAAACACTGGAAATGGCTCTGCCCCATAAAGATAGAATTATCGGTGTCGGACTGGATTCATCTGAAACCGGTAACCCGCCATCTAAATTTGAAAGAGTCTTTGCTAAAGCTCGTGATGAAGGTTTTCATGTGGTTGCCCATGCAGGAGAAGAAGGGCCACCAGAATATATCGTTGAAGCACTTGATTTACTCAAAGTTGAACGGGTCGATCATGGTAATACCTGCCTTAAAGATGCTGATCTGGTAAAACGTCTGGTTGCAGAAAAAATGCCTTTAACCGTTTGTCCACTATCGAATACAAAACTTTGTGTGGTTGATGATATGAAAAATCACCCCTTACCTGAAATGCTAAAAGCGGGCTTGCAGGTGATGATTAATTCTGATGATCCCGCATATTTTGGTGGTTATCTTAATGAAAATTATGAAGCTATTAGTGGCTTGTTAAATGATGATAAAGAACTGCTGAGCAAACTGGCAACAAATAGTTTTGAATCAGCATTTATGTCAGATGAGAGTAAGGCTGCCGGCATTCAGAAAGTTAAAGATTATGTGACTCAATTTAATGCAGGCTAACTGAAGATAACCATGGAAACCTATCTACTCGACTGGGTAAATTTACTGGTACGCTGGATACATTTGATAACCGGTGTCGCATGGATAGGTGCATCATTTTATTTTGTGATGCTGGATATGTCACTGAGAAAAGCAGCAAAAAAAGCTGATCAGCAACGAGGTGTGTCTGGTGAGTTGTGGGCAGTGCATGGAGGTGGTGTTTATCAGAGTCAAAAGTTTCTGTCGGGTCCCATCGGAGAGCCGTTGAGCGAGAATTTGCACTGGTCGAAATGGGAAGCTTATAGCACCTGGTTATCGGGTATGGGAATGCTCATTATCATTTACTGGTTTGGTGCAAATACTTATCTGATTGATCAAACTGTTTTACAGTTATCGGTAGCTCAGGCAATTTCAGTCAGTGCACTGGTGATAGCCATAAGCTGGCTAATTTATGACTTGCTGTGTCGCTTTCTGGGCAGTAATGAAAACCTGCTGGCAGCACTCATTTTTATTTATATATTGCTTTGTGACTGGATACTGTTTCAGGTTTTTAGTGCCAGAGCGGCTTATATTCATGTGGGTGCGATCATGGGCAGCTTAATGGTTGCCAATGTGTTTTTCCATATTATTCCCGGGCAGAAAAAAATGGTGCAGGAAATTCGTGCCGGTTTAACCCCGAATCCTGAGTACGGCCGTGTTGGTAAACAACGTTCTGTCCACAATACGTATTTCACTCTGCCGGTTCTGTTTGTCATGATCAGTAATCATTACCCGATGACTTATAGTCACCAGTATGGCTGGGTAGTTTTAGCATTGATCATGATGGCGGGTATATTGATTCGCCAGTTTTTTGTTTTAAGGCATATTCACCAGGTTAAATGGTGGTTACCTGTAGTAGGATTAGCATTGTTAGCGGCAGTCATTATCTGGTTGAAACCACAATCGATTAATGCAGATACGTTGGGCACTAAAGTTGAATTTTCTGAAGTAAAATCGATTATAGATACACGCTGTATATCCTGTCATTCTGATCAACCAACTCAGCCTGGTTTTATGCAGCCACCGAAAGGTATTGTGTTAAAACAGAATTCACAAATTTCTCAACATACCACAATGATATCTCAAACGGTTGGTAACCAGTATATGCCGATTGGAAATTTAACCGGTATGACTGCTGAAGAGCGCCAGGTGATCTCCAGTTGGTTTGCACAGGGTGCACATGTGGACCTGAATTAAATGCAGGCTTTTCGTGCATCACTGTTTGACTTTATCGATGATCCCTATACGTCCTCAGGGCAAAGTTATCGTTATTTTAAAGATGGCTTATTGATTGTTGAAGATGGACTGGTTACCAGCTGTGGTGAGTATTCAGCATTAGAAAACACGCTGCCAGAAAATACTGAAATTGTTGATTATAGCGGTTACTTAATCATGCCGGGCTTTATCGATACCCACTTACATTACCCACAAACCGATATTATTGCGAGCCATGGAGCTCAGTTACTGGACTGGCTGGAACGTTATACATTTCCCACTGAAAAAAGATTTTCTGATCCATCGATTGCCCGGGAAACCGCTGAATTTTTTGTACAGGAATTGCTTAGAAATGGAACAACCAGTGCCATGGTTTTTGCCACTGTGCATGCTCAATCGGTAGATGCCATTTTTAATGCAGCTTCAAAACAAAACATGCGGTTGATATCAGGAAAAGTCATGATGGACAGGCATGCACCGGAATATTTGTGTGATACGCCTGAGAGTAGTTATGATGACTCAATGAATCTGATCAATAAATGGCATAATCATGGACGATTGCTTTATGCTGTAACGCCACGTTTTGCGCCCACGTCAAGTGAACAGCAATTAAAGGTAGCGCAGCAGTTAGTGAATGAATTTCCAGATGTTTATTTGCAGTCGCATGTCGCTGAAAACCCTGGTGAAGTGGAGTGGGTTTCAAAGTTATTTCCCTGGAGTCGTAGTTATCTGGATGTTTATGATCACTTCGGTTTATTGGGTAACCGTTCAGTTTATGCACATTGTATCTACCTTGATGAAACCGATAGAGATTGTCTGGCAAGATCAGGTACAGCCGTTTCTTTTTGTCCAACTTCTAATTTGTTTCTCGGTAGTGGACTGTTTGATATGAAGTCAACGCTTGAACATGGTTTAAGACTGAGCATTGGAACCGATGTGGGTGGTGGTACCAGTTTCAGTATGCTGAAAACATTACATGAAGCTTACAAGGTTAACCAGATGAAAGGTTTTAACATGTCGCCTTTCCAGGCTATTTATATGGCTACTCTGGGTGGTGCAAAATCCTTATACCTTGATGATAAGCTGGGTAATTTTGAAGTGGGGAAAGAAGCTGATTTTATTGTGGTCGATAAGAATGCAACTCCGTTAATGAAACGTCGAATGGAACATGCTGAGAACCTTGAAGATGAGTTGTTTGCATTGATGATTCTGGGAGATGACCGAAATATTAAAGCAACCCATATCATGGGTGAATGTTGTTACGAAAGAACATGAGATTGAGAAAATGTAAATGAGTTATCTGTTAGTTGAACATGCCGATGTACTAGTCACTATGAACCAGGGTCGCAGTGAAATTACTGATGGTGCCTTGCTGGTTGAAAATAATATAATTGTTAACATCGATACTTCTGATGAAATGCAAAAATATCTGCATCAGCACAATATAAATCCAGATGAAATCATCAATTCCAAAGGCACTGTAGTTTTACCCGGGCTGATTAACTGTCACCATCATTTATACCAGACATTAACGCGTACTTTGGGTACAGCGGGTGGATTATCTTTATTTGACTGGTTGAAAACTTTGTATCCGATCTGGGGTCAGATGGATGCCGAGTCCGTTTATACCAGTGCGAAACTGGGTTTGATCGAATTGATTTTATCCGGCGCTACTACCGTCGCTGATCACCTTTATTTATTTCCTAATGGTTCCAGACTGGATGATGAAATAGCGGCAGCTCAGGAACTGGGTGTTCGTTTCCATCCGACTCGTGGCAGCATGAGCCTGGGTGAAAGCAAGGGTGGTTTGCCACCGGATAATATTTGCGATACCGAAGAGCATATTCTGCAAGATAGTCAGCGGGTCATAGAGACTTTTCATGATGCTGAAGATTTTTCCATGTGTCGCATCGGACTGGCACCTTGTTCACCGTTCAGTGTCACCGCCGATTTAATGAAACAAAGTGCTGAAATGGCGCGCAGTTATAAAGTGGTAAATCTGCATACTCATCTGGCAGAGACCATCGATGAAAATAGATTCTGTCTGGAAAAATTTGGCAAACGTCCGCTAGAGTACATGGAAAGTCTGAACTGGTTGGGTGATGATGTCTGGTTTGCTCACATGGTGCACCCGGATGATGATGAATTAAAAAAACTGGCTCATAGCTGTACCGGTGTTTGTCATTGCCCCAGCAGTAATATGATTTTAGCGTCCGGCATAGCGCCCATTCGACAGATGGTAGATGCGCATATTCGTGTTGGGCTGGGTGTAGATGGTTCTGCCAGTAATGATGGTAATCAGATGTTGGGCGAAGCTCGTCAGGCGATGTTGCTTCAGCGTGTAGGCTGGCCTGGTTTTGAATCGAGTGCTGGGCGATTTTCTGCCCGTGAAGCATTAGAGCTGGCCACTCTTGGTGGAGCCGAAGTGCTTAATAGAAAAGATATCGGCAGTCTTGAGGTCGGGAAAGCAGCTGATTTTGTCGCATTTCGCATTGATGATTTACACCATGCTGGCGGACAAAGTGATAAGGTGGCATCACTATTAAGCTGTGCGCCGACAGGTGTTTGGCTATCGGTGATCAATGGGTCTATCATCGTTCAAAATGGTGAGTTATTAAATGTTGATATCGAAAACCTGATAATCAAACACAACCAACTGGCTCATAAAATGTTAGTGAAAGCCGGTGTAGCATAAAAACATATTCACCGCAAAGGGCGCAGAGGTACGCAAAGGAAAGAATAATATAGGAAGGTAAATAAATTGAAATATTGAGTAAAAGTAAGTTCTCAATTAATTTTAAAAATACTTTTCCCTTTGTGTACCTTCGTGTCCTTTGCGGTGAATAAATTGGAAATAAAAAATGAATATTGAAACTATCCCTGATTTTCTTAATAAAGGCATAAATCTGGCACAGCCCCGATTGGGTTGCAAAATTTTATCCTGTACGGATGATTTTTTTGCTGCCTGTGATCGTATGTTGAAACCGGAAAATCCCGTTTTTATCGATGGTAAATTCGATGATAACGGAAAGTGGATGGATGGCTGGGAAACCCGTCGCCGTCGAAATGGTGGTTTTGATTCGGCCATTATTAAACTTGGACAACCGGGAATTTTGTACGGCGTTGATATGGATACTTCACATTTTACCGGCAACTACCCACCGGCAGCTTCACTGGAAGCTATATATTGTGAAACCGACCCTGATGAAAATAGTGACTGGGTAGAGCTTATTCCAGCATCGAATCTCTCTGGTGATAGTCATCATTATGTTGAAATTAATAACGATAAAGTCTGGACGCATTTAAGACTGAATATATTCCCCGATGGTGGGATTGCCCGCTTACGTGTTTATGGCCGTATTTTCTGTGACTGGAAAAACCGGGATCAGAATGAAACTTATGATCTGGTCGCTTTGGAAAATGGTGGCAGGGCAATAGCCTGGAATGATGCTCACTTTGGTCATGGTTCTAACCTGATTGCCCCCGGTAAAGGATTGAATATGGGTGATGGATGGGAGACAAGACGGCGCCGTGAGCCAGGAAATGACTGGTGTATTTTAGAGCTTGGGCATCGTGGTGAAATTGAAGAAATTTTAATAGATACAGCTTTCTTCAAGGGTAATTATCCAGACAGGTTTTCACTTCAGGCTGCTGATATCTCTGGCGTCACTGATGAGTCGCTGATTACCCAGAGCATGTTCTGGAAAGAGTTATTACCCGAACAAAAGTTACAGATGGATAATGAGCATCATTTTGCTAGTGAAATAAATAAACTAGGTCCTGTCACCCACATAAAACTCAATATTTATCCTGATGGTGGCGTGAGTCGGCTTCACATCATGGGTAAGCTGGTATGAATATTCTAAAAGTTGAACCTTTAACGGCTGAAGCTTTTGCTGATTTTGGTGATGTGATTGAAACGGGTAGAAATAAATCTTTTGAAATCAACTACGGTATGGCTGATCGATACCATGCACTGGCAAAAGTAGATACGGGTTCCGGGGAAGGTTACCCGGTGATTAGCCTGGTAGACAGTAAAAAATATAAAATGCCACAAAAGGTAAAAATTGTAGAACGTCACCCACTGGGCAGCCAGGCTTTTATTCCAAGAGATAAAATACCTTTTATAGTCGTGGTTGCTAAAGCCGGTGATAACATTCAGGCGAGTCAACTACATGCTTTTATCACCAATGGTGAACAGGGAATTAATTATTACCCAGGAACCTGGCACGGTTTGTTGTTAACACCATTTGATGCAATGAGTTTTATCTGTGTAGATAGAGATGGTGTCGGTGAAAACTGCGAAGAGTTTCATTTTTCTGATCAGGATCAATATACTTTAGGCATGAATTTGAAACTGTAACCTTTTGTTTCAGGTATAATTTCTCCTTCGATTGTGGATTGTTTCGCTATGCAAAAAACCTATATAACCGCACAGGAACTTTTGGAAAGCTCTTTCAAGCTTGCCCATGATATTTATAAGGACGGATTTCGCCCCCAGTTTATCGTTGGGATCTGGCGTGGGGGCACTCCCATTGGTATCGCTGTACAGGAATACTTTGAATATAAAGGTGTCAGTACCGACCATATTTCCGTACGAACTTCGTCTTACACCGGGATCAATCAGCAGTCCAAAGAGATTCGTGTTCATGGCTTGCATTACCTGATTGAAAATGCCAATTCTGATGATGGTTTGCTCATTGTGGATGACGTATTTGATTCTGGCAGAAGTGTTGATGCGTTGATCAAAGAGATAAAGAAACAATCCAGACTGAATACGCCTCACGATATTCGAGTAGCCTGCACCTGGTATAAACCTTCCAAGCGAGCAGTGGATATCAAACCCGATTACTTCAGTCACGAAAGCGAAGAATGGCTAGTATTCCCACATGAACTTGAAGGGTTGACCAAAGAAGAGATTGTAGCGGGTAAATCCGATCTGAAGAATATTCAGGATTTGTTTTAATTTTTTCACCACAGAGGACACGAAGGTACACAGAGGTTTTCTTAGAATTAGTTTCTGAAAGTTTATTGATCTAGTCTATATCTTGAATAGCTTTTAGAGCTTTTAGAGCTTTTAGAGCTTTTAGAGCTTTAACGCCATATATCGATATTAATTTTAAGCATAAAATATGAAAGTTGTAGCAACTTAAAAAAACTCTGTGATCCTCCGTGTCCTCTGTGGTAAATAATTTTTAGTTGATCTTATACAATTCGATCCAGACTAGGCAAGTTGCTATAAAGTCTGCGAACTTCCAGTTCATTTTCCAGTAATGCATCCACACATTTGGGGTCGAAGTGGCTGCCTCTGCTTACTTTTACTTCTGTAAATACGGCATCCAGTTCATAGGCCTGTTTGTAGACGCGTTCAGATGCCATGGTATCGAATGCATCTGCCAACGCACAAATTCGGCCTTCCAGTGGAATGTCAGTACCCGCAAGACCCTTGGGGTAACCAAAACCGTTCCATTTTTCATGGTGAGTCAAAATGATTTGTCTGGCCATGTTAAGCATTTCTGTTTCGGGATTTTTTAATATATCGGCTCCGATGACAGGATGAGTTTTTATGCTTTCCCACTCCTGCATGTCCAACTTTCCCGTTTTCAATAGAATGTGATCAGGGATACCGAGATTACCAATGTCGTGCATAGGTGCAGCATATAGAATCATTTCGCAGTAGTGTTTATCTTTACCCAGTGCGCGAGCTATTAATGATGTTAATTGAGCCATGCGCGAAAGATGGTTGCTGGATACAGGAATTTTATATTCAGCTGCCTGTGATAAACGAAAAATTGTCGCGAGACTATTTTCAAGCAGAGTTTTATTCAGTTCATCATTTTCTTTTTGCTGCTTTTCTAATGTGCTTGTCATCGCCGAAAAAGCTTCTGCAGTTTGTTTTATTTCTTTATAAGGTGTTGAAATGGGGGCAGTGTTAATCCAGTCGCCTTTCATGATTGCCCTCGACTGGTGACCCAACTGAACAATAGGGCGACTTAAACTTCGTGAGAGAATATATCCCAGCAAACTGGCGAAGATGGCGATAATAATAGCAAGATAAATATTTAGCTGCTGATTTTTATGAAACACGCCTAAATAGTCATCCTCAGGCACATATATTCCAATGATCCACGGCCATTGATGTTGTTGAAACGGAGTGAAAACAGCCTGATAATTAATATTGTTTTGGGTGAATTGAGTGAACTTTTTATTATCTAAAATGTATGTAGTAGAAAGTGGAAGTTGTAGTGATCTGAATGCAGCCCGGGCGATGGGATCATTAATTTCAGTGATAAGATTAAAAGTAGTTTTCTCATTATTTTTACGTTTTATTTTATTGCTATCGGGATGAGCCAGAACCTGACCATGGGTATCGATAATGAATGCTGAACCGTTCAAGCCTATTTTAAGGCTGGCCAGGAAAGTTGATATCTGACTTATTTCAATATCAACACCCACCACACCGCTTAAGCTGTGATCTTCATCGGCATTAAATACTGGACTGGATATTGTGACTCCAGGTTGTTGAGATGAAAAGAATATATAAGGTTCAGTCCAGACCATGCGCTTAAATTTAAGAGCTTTTATATACCATGGTCTTTTTCGTGGGTCATAACTATCTTCAGTATCCAGCCTTTCTGTCACAGAGTTAAATTCCTTGTCTCTCCAGTGCAAATTTACGCTTTTGATATTGTCATTTATATTGATTATTTTTGTGCGATAGCCCTTTGCTGAAAAACTATCATCACGGTTTACATAAACGAAATCTCCATTTTTAGTGCCAAAATAAATACCGGTAAACTGAGGGTAGAGTTTTAGCTGTTCAAAGAAATAACGTTCCATCGCACTGCTATTATGCTGGCTGACCACATTATGATTAGCCAGTTTCTGAGTCAGTTCTGCGGCCAGTTCGGCTGGCTGGAGAAATGCGGTTGAGCGGTCAATGGCTTCACTGGAAACGTTATCCATAACTTCATGAGCATGTCCTATTAAAACCTGCTGAGTGGTTGTATAGGTTGAAAACATAATTGTGGAAACGGTAATAACCATTAACCCAATGATGCTGATAAATAAAATATTCTTAATTGACATGTTTTTTTTGATCTGATTTTTTATGGCATGAAGCATAAAGCAAAGTTAGATAGTTGTAACCCATAGTTGCTGTTACATATGTAAATTCGCCAGCTAGATGGGTATATCTCGATATACTAATTTAGTTTATAATCGTGCAAAAATTTTACGTCCAAACTCGGGAGATTACTGTGTCTACATCCAGCAATAGTGAATTTGCTTTATCAATAAAGTTAGTCGGTGGCTTATTAGTGGCAGTAGCTTTGATTTACCTGTTTATCTACTCCATGGCTGAAGATGGTTATGGTAAAAATATGGAAAGAGTTAATCAGCAGGATGATGGGACGTTGTTAGCCAGGATTAAACCTGTTGTTACACTGGATGACATAACAGGCAGTAATGATAAAGAGCTTGCTGTTGTTGAAACAACCGCAGCAATGAAATCTCCAAAAGAACTTTATGATGGAGCCTGTCTTGCTTGCCATAATACCGGTGTTGCAGGTGCTCCTAAACTGGCTGATGCAGAGGCCTGGGGTGCAAGAGCTGCTGCAGGTGTCGATGCCTTGTTAGCTTCAGCAAAAGCGGGTAAAGGCGCAATGCCACCTAATGGTGGATCAGCCTATAACGATGCTGAAATGAAAAGTATTATTGAGATGATGTTAGCAGAATCAGGATTGATGGATGCAGCTCCAGCGGCAGTGGAATCTGAACCTGCACCAGCAGCTGAACCTGAAATTCAGGTTATGGAAGAAGTGGTTGAGGAACCTGTGAAAGCAGTTTCGGTGGGTGGTTCTTCGCACGATTTAGCTGCTGGAGAAGCAGCGTATAAAACAGCGTGTTTTGCCTGTCATGATTTTGGAGTGGCCGGAGCCCCCAAACTGGGTGATGTTGCAGCCTGGTCTGCACGTATCCCAACGGGTTTTGATGCTCTATTAAATACTGCCTTAAACGGTAAGGGTGCAATGCCAGCTAAAGGTGGTGCGACTCAGTTATCCGATGCTGAAGTGGCTAATATCGTTGCGTTCATGATGGAAAAGGTTAAGTAGGCTTAGTCCTAAAGACATTTTCACCACGAAGTCACGAAGAGCACGAAGAAAACATATTTAGTGGTGATGTCGATAAATCATGTGGTAGTACTAAATCTGTCACTGCATCTCTGATACTTGTTAGACCTGCATGATTTTTATACAGAGTCATTATATTTGTAATTAAATCTTAGTGTACTTCGTGCCTTTGTGGTGAATACAATATTTTAAGAATTTCTTTGCAGCAGCGGTGACCGGCGATAATTTATTGCTTCGCTGATACATTTCACTGAAATTTTTTCCTTACCAGCTAAATCCGCTATACTGCGAGCCAGTTTCAATAAACGATGATAGCTTCTGGCAGACAGCTTCAGTTTGTCTATGGCCTGTGTCAGCAATTGTCGAGACGTTTCATCTAACATGCAAATATCCTCTATCTGCTGATTATTCATCTGCCCATTCAAACAGCCCTGTCTTGAAATTTGTATCTTTCGTGCCCGGCTCACTCTGTCCCGAACGGCCTGGCTGGATTCCTGCTGATGAATTTTCTGGTTGAGTAACTCGTTCTTATTTAACCTCGGCAATTCGATTTGAATATCAATTCGATCCAGTAGTGGAGCTGAGAGCTTGTTTTTGTACCGTGATAACTGTTCATGGCTGCAACTACAGGACAGAATAGATTCACAGCCGCCAGGGCAGGGGTTCATGGCTGCAACCAACTGAAACATGGCTGGAAAGGTAGCCTGTCGTGCGGCACGGGAAATATGAATTTGCCCGGTTTCGAGTGGCTCGCGTAAAACTTCTATGGTCTTACGGTCAAATTCAGTTAACTCATCAAGAAAAAGCACACCATTGTTAGCGAGTGAGATCTCTCCTGGTTTTGGTTGTGAACCTCCACCCACTAATGCAACACCCGAAACCGTATGATGCGGTGCCCGAAATGGACGTTTCTTCCAGTTCTCAAGATTGATCGTGCCATTATTGCTGATGGAGTGAATACTCAATGTCTGTAATGCTTCCTGCTGACCCATCTCCGGAAGAATGGTGTTTAGTCGTTGAGCCAACATGCTCTTGCCGGTGCCTGGTGGGCCCATCATCAATAGGTGATGATTTCCAGCTGCCGCTATCTCCAGCGCTCGTTTAGCCTGTGTCTGGCCTAATACTTCTGCCAGATCCAGTTCATAGGACATAGATGTCGTTTGATGCTCAATTTCAACAGGCGGTAATTCTTCTCCTCCGTTAAAAAACTGGCAGACCTGGGCCAGGTTATCAGCTAGTTGGCATTCCAGTTGTTGAATAAATGAAGCCTCTGAATGATTTGAACCTGGCAGTATTACTTTGCGACCCTGTTTCTGACTATTTATCAGGGCTGGAACCAATCCTTTAACTGGCCTTAGTTCACCGCTTAAAGCGAGCTCACCGAAGAATTCGTAATCCTGCAAAAGACGCGTGTTTAACTGTTTGGATGAAGCCAGGATGCCTAGCGCTATCGCCAGGTCATAACGTCCACCTTCTTTGGGTAAATCGGCTGGAGCCAAATTGACTATTATCTTTCTTATTGGAAACTCGAAGCCAGAATTGATAATAGCGCTTCGAACCCTGTCACGGCTTTCTCTAACGGCTGCTTCCGGTAGGCCAACAATTGAAAATGCCGGTAGACCATTGGAAATATGCACTTCAACAGTAACTGTTGGAGCTGAAATTCCTTCTTCTGCACGCGTAAGAAGCTGGGTTAAAGACACTAGCTTCTTCTCAAGATAATTTTATTAGGGAAACTGTCTGGTTTTAAGGTGAGTTTAGTGAGTCGCATCGTCCATAATCCTTATGTGTAAATTCCTGATTGAGCATGAGTTTAATCAAAACTGCTCGTTATCTATCTAAAGTATTCTGTCACTATACCTGCAAAATAGATATTTACTAACAATAATCAGTCTAAAGAACTGATTCTTCAAGCGCTGATTTAAGCTGAGCAAAGTTCTCCTTTAATTCAGAGTCAAGCTGAGCCATCTGTTTCAGTTCGCCTTCGCTTCCAGCTATTTCAATCCTGTGTGCCTGTGAGCTGAATGCCATGCCACCTACTGTTGCTGCTGCTCCTTTCATCGGGTGAGCCAAAGCGGTGATTTTGCTTAGATCTCTGGTTTCTATGCTGGCCGAGAGCTGTTTCATTTTTAACTCAGTGTCATTGATAAAGGCTCTGGCTATTTTTACCATTAGTTTATCTTTACCCAATAATTGACTTTTAAAGGCAAGCTGGTCGAAGATTATATCTTCATTGTTTTTAAATTTGCTGGTCGTTAAATGGTCCTTTTCGGGTAACCATTGTTTCAACATTTGCTCTAAATGGATGAGCTCAACAGGTTTGGCAATATAATCATCCATTCCGGCTGAGATACATTTTTTGCGATCTCCCTGCATTGCATTTGCGGTCTCCCTGCATTGCATTTGCGGTCATGGCAATAACAGGTATGGCATGATTTTTTACTTTTGATGCTGAACCGCGGATGTTTTCGGTTGCTTTATAACCATCCATTACCGGCATTTGATGGTGAGTAAACCTGCCTTGATCAAACCCAGTAATCAGGCTACCATTCTGGGTAAGATAAAAGAAATTTTGCCTGCTAAAAAATAACTTTATGACATAAGTCATAAAACTTAAGTGAATTTTCTCACTATAAACTTAAATTAGTCTATCTTTATAAGTGTTACGAGTGGCAGATCAACAAAACTGCCCGGTCATTGGTGCTGTAAAAAATAATGAAACTGGAGATAAAAAGCTCATGCCTAGCTTGAATGATATTCGAATCAAACCTAAATTAATCAGCCTGTTTTTACTGGTTGGTTTACTGCCTATCTTAATTGTTGGTTGGTACTCCCAACAAAAAGCAGAAACCGCTCTGTTTAACGGCAGCTTTAATCAGCTAACGGCTGTTAGAGATATTAAAAAGAGCCAGTTGAATGAGTACATGCATTCCATTGTGAATAATGTCGATTCACTGGAAAAAACAGTGCTGAATGTTATCCAGGCGGGTAATGAAAAAATGGATGCCATCAGTGGTATTAAAAAAGCCCAGCTGGAAACCTATTTCGGGGAACGTTTTGGGGATATCGGTGTGCTGGCCACGAATGATGAAGTCATTGAAGCACTGGACTTATTTACTTCTGAAGTAGAGATAAATAAAGGATTAAATGGAGATCACTGGAAATTTTTAAACAAGCGTTATAATGACTGGTTCACTCAATATGTTAAAGATTATGGCTACTACGATCTGTTTTTAATCTCCAGTGCAGGTAATGTAGTTTATACCCAGGCCAAGGAATCTGATTTGGGTGAAAACCTGAAGACAGGTTCCCTCAAAAACAGTGGTCTGAGTAAATTATTTACCAAAGCCATGGAAAAACCATCTCTGGTTGACTTTGAACCCTATGCACCATCAAATGGTGCTGAATCTTCCTTTATTGGTGCTCCGGTGGTGCATATGGGCAAAACCATAGGTGTTATTGCATTACAAATGCCTACCGACGCGATAAACGCTATCGTACAACGTCGTGATGGTATGGGCAGTAAGGCAGAGAATTACCTGGTCGGTAAGCTGAATGGTGTGACAGCATATCGAAGTGACCGAGTTGTTAAAAAAGGCAAAATAGGCCAACCCAGGAAAGGAGATAGCATTAATAAGGCTCTTGAAGGTGAAAGCGGTTATGCACTCAAGACGGGTTCCAGTGGTGACATGGAAGTAGAACATTATGATTTTTTAGATATTGAGGGTTTACACTGGGTATTAATAGGTACAGCTTCAGTTGAAGAAATACTGGCCGGTAGTAAAAATAAGGATGGCTCAGACTTCTTCACTGAATACATGAAAATCAATGGTTACTACGACATATTCTTGATTGAGCCAAAAGGTTTCGTTTTTTACTCGGTGACTCACGAAGCTGATTATAAAACCAATATTCGAAGCGGTAAGTATAAAGATTCAGGTTTTGGCGAAGCTTTAAGGGCTTCTGAAAAAACATTGGAACATACCTTTGCTGACTTTGCGCCTTATGAACCTTCTGGTGGTACTCCTGCCTCATTTCTGGTTCAACCTGTACTGGGTGAGTCAGGTAAAATCATTATGTATATTGCATTACAGTTACCTATGGAAACAATCAATGCCATCATGCAGGAACGTACTGGCATGGGTAAAACAGGTGAAACCTACCTGGTTGGTGTAGATAAATTGATGCGCTCTGATTCCTTTCTAGATAAACAGGGACATTCAGTTGCCGCTTCTTTTGCAGGTACTGTCAAAGATAATGGTGTAGATACTGAAGCTGTTGAATCTGCGCTTGCAGGAGAGTCTGATGCAAAAATCATCACCGATTATAACGGTAATCCCGTGCTGTCATCATTCACCACTTTAAATGTGAACGATGATTACAAATGGGTGGTTATTGCTGAAATTGATGAAGCCGAAGTTGCTGGTCCGGTTAATGAACTGGTGATGAGTATTGTTCTTCTCAGTGCTGCTGTTGGTGTGATTATTTTGATTCTGGCTATTTACCTGGCACTGAGTATTTCAAGGCCACTGGTTAAAGGCGTTGATTTTGCCCAGCTAATTGCCAAGGGTGATTTGACAGGTACGCTTGATGTCGATCAGAAAGATGAAATTGGCATGTTGGGTGCATCTTTACAGGATATGTTGTTACGGTTACGCGATATCGTTACCAGTGTGAAAATGTCCACCAGTAATATTTCTCAGGGTTCATCACAGTTAAGTGAATCGGTACAGAACCTGTCTAGTGGTGCTTCCGAGCAGGCCGCCAGTGTTGAAGAAACCTCCAGTGCACTGGAAGAAATGAGTGCCAATGTGAATCAGAATGCTGACAATGCCAAGCAGACTGAAAAGATGGCTGAGAGTGCTTCAAAACAGGCTGGAGAAGGTGGTGAAGCGGTTGAGGAAACAGTGAAAGCAATGAAAGATATTGCTGATAAGATTCGCATCATTGAAGATATTGCTTATGAAACCAAAATACTGGCACTTAATGCTGCGATTGAAGCGGCCAGGGCCGGTGAACATGGTAAAGGTTTCGCAGTAGTTGCTGCTGAAGTCAGGAAGCTTGCCGGAAACAGTGAAGTAGCTGCCAATGAAATCAGTGATCTGGCTCGTTCCAGTGTGTCGGTTTCTGAAAAAGCTGGTTCGTTGCTGAAAGAAATGGTGCCAACCATATCTAAAACCGCTGATCTGGTTCAGGAAATTACAGCTGCTAGTGAAGAACAGTCAACCGGTATCAATGAAATTAACGGAGCCATGACACAGCTTGATACGGTTACTCAAAACAATGCAGCACTTTCTGAAGAGCTGGCATCAACGGCTGAAGAAATGAACTCTCAGGCCTTATCACTGGAAGACATGATGACCTTCTTTACTATCGATGAGTCTGGTTCTTCAAGACCTAAAGCTGGCGGTAGTCATCGAAAGCCGACTAGTAGTCAGGGGGCTTATAAAGCTAAAGCAACCGCGGCTAGCTCAAAAGTAAGGGCTAAAGCAACCATGAACATGGATGATGACGATATCCCAGATGATTTTGAACGCTTCTAGGGGGAATTGAAATGTCACTAGAACAGATAATTGATGAGTTAGCGGTGACCGAACAGGATCAGCATTTAACCTTTGATCTGTCAGAGGAAGAGCTGGCCGTACCGGTGTTGAATATTCGAGAGATTATTCGCTATGGCAAGCTCACTAAAATGCCAATGGTGCCTAACTTTATTGAAGGCGTAATAAATTTACGTGGCAATGTGGTTCCGGTGATCAATCTGGCAGCCAAGTTTGGTCTGGATCTTCAAAAAGCAGATAAAAGAACCTGCATCATCATCATGGAGGTTGAAATTGCTGATGAAGCAGTGGTGATGGGTATTGTTGTTGATAAAGTGTTACAGGTTATTGAAATACCCGATAACAATATTGAACCTACGCCCACGTTAGGCGCTAATATTCAAACTAACTTTATTAAAGGCATGGCCAGAATTGATGATGGATTCATTATCATTCTGGATATAAGCCAGGTACTTTCAGCTGAAGAAATAGCCATTGTGAGCGATATGCACAAAGGTTCTAAATCAGACGATTAAGAATAGGATGACACGATGAGTTCAATTGCTTTAAGTGGTGAATGCACTATTTATGAAATAGCGCATATTCACCAGAAGGTTCATGATAACTGGACGGGTGAAACAGATCTTGATTTAGACGTTTCATCCGTGACAGATGTGGATGCTTCATTTGTTCAGTTTCTTGCTAGCTGTAAAAAAACAGCTGACAGTAAACAACATAAGTTCCAGCTCATTAAGCCAACCGATGCCTTAAATGAAAAAATCAAAACAATGTTTATGGCTGATTTTTTTAAAGTAGAAGTGAGTGATGATTAACTCAGTGATACCCAGGCTGCATGAAAAAAGTCTATCGAGGTGAATTATGGAAATCGATGAAAACATACAAATCTTTATCTCGGAAGGTGAAGAGTTATTACAGGAAATGGAAGATTCATTATTGGAACTGGAAGATTCCGATACTGATGATGAAGTATTAGCGAAAATATTTCGTGCTGCTCATACTATAAAAGGTTCAGCAGGGCTGTTCGGTTTTGACCATATTATTCATTTTACCCATATTGTGGAAAATATTCTGGATGATATGCGTAATTGTCTCATTCCCACGTCATCAGATTTAATTACGGTACTGATGCGTTCGCGTGATTATATTATTACTTTACTCGATGGTTTGGCTGATGACTTTGAAGGTGATAAGGCTGAAGAAGAGGAATTGATCCATCTGTTACAGGCTTTTAAAACGGGTGAGCCGGCTTCTGCTGCTGGTGAATCAACGGATGCTTCCGCTCAAGCTGATAACACTGAGGAAGCAGGCTCAACAGAGCATTCATTAACCGATCACTATCATATTTCAGTCCGCTATGGGCCGGATACCTTTAGGCAGGGTTTTGACCCTGCATCTATATTCCTTCAATTGGCTGATATTGGTGAGATTAGAGAAGCCGTATATATTGATCAAAATTTACCTATACTGAATGAGATCGATCCTGAAGGCTGTTTTCTTGGCTGGGAAATAGCACTGAAAAGTGATGCGAAAAAGGAAGATATCAATGAGATTTTTCAGTACATGGATGGATGCCAGTTAACCATTCTTTCTCCACAAAGTAACTTTTCTGAATACCAGCATTTGATCGATCAATTACCCGAAGAGGAAATGGCTCTAGGACAAATTCTGTTACAGACCGGAAGCCTGACTCAGGATGAATTGCAAACTGTATTGAATCAGCAAAAAGAAAGCGCTGATGCCGGGGAACCTGCCTCAAAGAATTTAACCGGTGATTTGCTGGTAGAAAACCAGATGGTTCAGGAAGAAGTTGTTAATGAAGCGCTTAACAAACAATCAAAAGTTCGAGAGCAAAAGCAAAAAGCATTAACCTTCGTTAAAGTCGATTCTGAAAAACTTGATAAACTGATTAATCTGGTGGGAGAGCTGGTTATTAATGGGGCTAAACTGGATCAAATTACAGATTCAGTGGCCAATGAAGAATTGAATGAAACCATGGAGAGCATGACGCTGGCGTTAGAAGTTTTACGTGAGATTGCTCTTGGACTGAGAATGGTTCCAATAGGCATGACGTTTAATCGATACCATCGGGTTATTAGGGATATATCCAAAGAGCTGGATAAGAAAATCAAGCTGGAAATTTATGGTGCAGACACAGAGCTGGATAAAACAGTCATAGAGAAAATTGGCGACCCGTTAATGCACCTGATTCGTAATTCACTGGATCATGGTATTGAAATGCCAGATGAGAGAGTGCGCAGGGGAAAACCAGCCGAAGGCACGGTTACCCTGCAGGCACAGCATGAAGCCGGTTATATTACTATCCAGATAATTGACGATGGAAAAGGCCTGGATGCAGACGTGTTACTGGAAAAAGGCATTGAAAAAGGCATCGTTAAGGCAAGTGATAAATTATCTAAACAGGAAATTTTTAATCTTATTTTTGCGGCAGGTTTTTCAACCGCGAAAGAAGTCAGTAATATTTCTGGTCGAGGCGTTGGTATGGATGTTGTGAGACGAAACATTGAGTCTTTACGTGGTAATGTGTATATCGATTCTGAACTGGGTACTGGCACCACCATCACTATCCAGTTACCCCTAACGCTGGCTATTATCGATGGCTTTAATGTCAGTATCGATGAAGAGTCCTATATCTTTCCTCTGGATATGGTTCATGAATGCCTGACGTTGACCCAGTCTCAAATAGAAGAAGCGTCGATGCATGATTACATTACTTTACGAGAAGAAGTATTACCCATTGTTCATTTGAAAGAGCATTTTGATATCAATCATAAGCAGTTAAATGGTGAAGTGGTTTCGGAGCAAAGAAGGCGGCGAAACAATATTGTCGTTGTACAGTTTGCCAATAAAAAAATTGGTCTGATGGTGGATGAATTGCTGGGTGAAGTTCAGGCGGTCATTAAACCTCTGGGACAGGTTTTCAAAGGATTGTCTGGATTTGCTGGATTTACCATTTTAGGCAGTGGACTGGTTGCCCTGGTACTGGATATTCCGAGTTTGATCAAACAGGTAGTTGGTAATGAGCACAGACACTTTGATTCTTTGAAGCAGAAATCTATTCGCTCAAAAGGAAATAGAGTTGTTCATTAAATTTCTGTGTTCGGAATCGGTGCCAGAAAATCTTCTTAGTATCATGTTTCCTAAGTTGGTTAATTTAAGTATGGTCTCCGTGTCTGAGACTGACTCCGCCTCCTTGTTACTTCCCGTTTCTAACTTACACGGGTAATTAAAGTATTAATAATATTAATGAAAGTTTAAATTTGGTCGATACTTAATAAGTATAATGAATAAATTAACTGCATTTAATTTGACCCCGGATGAGTTTGATAAAATTCGCAAACTGATCCATAAAAAAGCAGGCATTTCGATGTCTGATGCGAAACGGTCGTTAGTCGCTGGCCGATTACGAAAGCGTCTGGTAGCTTTAGATTTAGATAGTTATGAAGCCTATTACCAATACCTGAAAAAAGACCAGACAGGTGAAATGCAGCGTTTTATCGATCTGCTAACCACTAATGAAACCTGGTTTTTTCGTGAAGAACGGCACTTTGAGTATTTGACAGAATTTTTACAGCAGCAACCTAAAGCGAAATCACTCAATATCTGGAGTGCTGCCAGTTCCAGCGGTGAAGAGACTTACAGTATCGCAATGACGATGGCAGAAACTATGGGAGTGACTAGTCCCTGGAATATACTGGGTACCGATATTTCATCTCGAATACTGGACAGGGCTAAAAAAGGGATATATATGAAATCCAAAATTAAAGGCTTGTCCAGCCCCATGAAACGTAAATATATGTTGAACGGGGTACGTGAATTTGAAGATTACCTGGCGGTGGTGCCTGAGTTAAGAAAGAAAATAAAATTTCAGCCTTTTAACTTGATTACTTCTCCATTACCGACTGTTAAATTTGATATTATTTTTTGTAGAAATGTATTGATTTATTTTAACCAGCAACATAAAAAAGAGGTTATTCATCGTTTGGCCAGTTGTTTAAAAGTAGGTGGTTATTTTTTTCCGGGACACTCAGAATCATTGCACGGTTTGTATGACGAACTGAAGGCAGTAGCGCCTTCAATTTACCAGAAGACGAAGAGGTCGTCATAATGGCTAAAATAAAAGTGATGGTGGTTGATGATTCTGCATTAGTTCGAAAATTAATGACAGAGCTGCTTAGTTCAGATAAAGAGATTGAGGTTATTGCACAGGCTCGTGATCCAATCTATGCGCTGGAAAAGTTGAAAAAAATGAAGCCGGATGTGATCACCCTGGATATAGAAATGCCCCGGATGGATGGTAATACCTTTCTGAAAAAATTAATGTCAGAAAATCCAATTCCGGTTGTTATTTGTTCAAGTCTTGCAGAACAGGGCGCAGCGACGACACTGGAAGCCATAAAGAATGGTGCGGTCGATATCATTACTAAACCCCGGGTCGGGGTGAAAGGCTTTTTGCAGGAGTCATCGGTACAGATTCTTGAGGCAGTAAAAGGTGCAGCAAAATCAAGAGTGAGAAAACGTTCTAAACCGTTGGAAATAAAACCCAAAAATAGTGCTGATGTTATTTTGCCGCAAAGTCAGAAGGCAATGCATGAAACTACCGAGAAAATTATTGCGATTGGCGCTTCAACCGGTGGAACTCAGGCGCTTAGAGATTTATTATCCAGAATGCCGGCAGTATCGCCGGGTATTTTGATTGTGCAGCATATGCCGGAAAAATTTACTACGGCATTTGCCGGGCATTTGAATGAACTCAGTGACATGGATGTGTCAGAAGCTAAAAAGGGTGACAGGCTTATTCCTGGAAAGGTCTTGATTGCACCTGGCGGGCAGCATATGTTGTTAAAGCGAAGCGGTGCTTTTTACCAGGTGGATATCATCGATGGGCCACTGGTTAGCCGGCATCGACCTTCGGTAGATGTTTTGTTTCGTTCGGTTGCTCGTGCTGCAGGACGAAATGCGGTAGGCTGCTTAATGACGGGCATGGGTGATGATGGTGCTCAGGGGTTATTAGAAATGAAAAACACAGGTGCCAGAACATTTGCACAGGATGAAGCAAGCAGTGTGGTTTTTGGTATGCCACAGGAAGCCTGGAAAAAAGGCGCAGCTGAAGGACTGGTTTCTTTAGATGATATCCCACAGACATTATTGGATGCCTGTATGGGTAAACGGTTCAAACAAAAGTAGTTAAGGGTTTGAGGTAACAAAATGAAAATAATTAGTATTTTGATCATGATGGTCATGCCCGTAGTCATGATGTTATTTGATTCTAGTATCGTGGACTATGGTGCTATTGCTATTGTTTTGGTTTTAGGTGGGTATAGAATTTTTAGCTCCCGGGAAACGACCCAGGAAGTTGAAGAAATGATTGCGGAAAGTGAAGAATTTCATTCAATAATTGAGGAAAAGCAAAAATCTATACACCTGGTATTGCAATATTCGGCAATAGCATTGCCTGTACATATTGGGCAAATGAGTCAGGTGGTTGAATCTACTGAAGACGCGGCACTCTCTTTAGGAAGTAATTTTTCATCTTTGCTAGATCAAATAAATTTGAATATAGATCACTCAGTTAAGCTAAAAGATACTTTATTACATGAAGATACTGGCTTGATCAGTCGTTTACGAGGCAATGAAGCGGTTGTTGATAACCTTGAAGAAAGCTTTAATGATCATAGTCAGAAATCTAAAAATTTAGGTGAACAATTTCAGGAGTTTAGACGCCATAGCGAAGTTATTAATATTCTTGCTGATCGTATTCAGGATATAGCTTCGACGACTAACCTGCTGGCTCTTAATGCAGCCATAGAGGCTGCACGTGCCGGTGAACATGGCCGTGGATTTGCTGTTGTGGCAGATGAGGTGCGAAACCTGTCTAAGCAGTCTACCGATACCGGTGAAGAAATTCGTGCCAGTCTTGAAAATTTTGCCACTGTTATGGATAACTATGAAAATAGTATCAATGGTTTTGTTTCAGAACAGGAAACCATGTTTGATAGCTTTAAAGGTGATATGGGTAACCTGGGGGATGAGCTTGATGATGATATAGACCTGCTTAATAGTAGCTTGCTTGGTTTGGTAACTGATACTGAGTCTGTGCAGACCTCAATTTCGGATGTGATGGTATCTCTGCAATTCCAGGATACGACTCGACAGATTCTGGAACATGTGCAGGAAGACCTGAGTGCTATTACCTCTAATATTGATGAGCTGGAATTATTAATTGATGTTGTTGATTGTGATGAGTTAAAAAAATTAGAGGAAAGCATAGCCAGTCGTTATACCATGGCTAGTGAAAGAAATGTTTATGCAAAATCAACGGGGCAATCAGATGTTCCGGTAAGTGATAGTGCTTCTGGCGACGACGATGATGGCATTACGTTCCTATAACCAATACCTGGAGAATTAGAATGGGTAAAAAAATACTGTTTGTAGATGATTCTGCTTCAATGCGGCAAGTTGTGGGCATTGCATTAAAAAATGCAGGGTATGATGTGGAAACCGCTGTTGATGGCCAGGATGCTGTGGGTAAACTCTCTGAAAGATTCGCTGCTATTGTGACTGATTTAAATATGCCGAATATGAATGGTATCGAATTTATTAAAGCAGCAAAGTTAAATGCGAATAATAAGTTTGCCCCCATAATCATGCTAACCACAGAATCGTCAGATGCGATGAAAAAGCAAGGGCAGGCGGCTGGCGCTAAAGTATGGATAATTAAACCTTTCAAGCCTGATCAATTGATCGGTGTGTTGGCCAAGCTCATACCTTAAGTCAGAAATTTTATTTCAAGTAGTAATGGCCAATATTACAGATGTAACGGTCTCTGATGAGCAACTTTATTGGGACCACCGTTTTAAACGGCATACTATCAAGCTGTTGCCCGGTGATTTTGATGTTGTCAATGGTGAAGAAATGCTGGTAACCGTTTTAGGTTCCTGTGTTGCTGCCTGCATCCGAGATACAAAAAGTGGCATTGGTGGCATGAACCATTTTTTATTGCCTTCTGAAAAAAACAAAAAATCAAAAGCATGGAATGATTATGATTCTGCCGCAACCCGGTATGGGGACCTGGCGATGGAACAACTGATTAATAAAATAGTAGCTCTGGGTGGGAAAAGAGAAAACTTTGAAGCTAAAATATTTGGTGGAGCTAGAATGTTTGCAACTTCATTTTCTGATATAGGTGGAAAAAATATTGAGTTTGTCACTCATTATCTAAAAACTGAAAGAATAAGAGTCTCAAGTAATGACATAGCTGGAGTCCATGCCCGTAAAGTCTATTACATTCCAAGCTCTGGTGATGTTTTCTTAAAACGAATAACAAAAACAAATAACGATACTATCCAGAATAGAGAAAAGAAATACCTTAAAGAAGCCCGGAAAGCCCGTACAACTGCAGATATTAGTTTCTTCTAACAATTTGGTTGAGTCTTTAGGCAGGGTGCGCCATGCGTACCATCAACGTTGGTGTCAACATTCATTGGTGCGCACGGGGCACCCTACAACATTAAGCTTCTAATTATGGCGTTTCAAGGGTGGTTGAATCCAGCTTTAATTCTTCAACCCTTTTTTCCAGCTGCTCAAGTTTTTCGCGAGTGCGTGCCAGCACCTTTGTCTGAATATCAAACTCTTCTCGACTGACAAAGTCCATTTTAGTTAACTGCTGTTGCAGTAGCTTCTTTAATTTATCATCAAAATCATCTTTAACCTGCCTGATACCGGGCGGTAAAAGTGATTCAATTTTATCGGCAAGTTGGTTGATTTTATGGGCTTGCATGTTTGCTGTCCTATTATGGTGCTACAAAAAGTTTAAAGCGCACCATATTGGTGCATCCAGTTTGAGGTGGTGCAAAGAATTGTGCCATTTTTGCCTCTAAATGTCTTCTTAATATTCTAACTCTTTGAAAATAAAGAGTAAATATCTTGTTGGTATACTATTCGCATTAGTCATCCTGTGAATTTTTTTTATTAACAGGAGATATTTCTATGAAAATGGTGACTGCCATTATTAAACCCTTCAAGCTGGATGACGTGCGTCAGGCACTGTCAGAAATCGGCGTTCAAGGTGTAACCGTATCTGAAGTTAAAGGTTTCGGACGTCAAAAAGGTCATACAGAGCTGTATCGTGGTGCAGAGTATGTTGTTGATTTCCTTCCCAAAGTAAAAATGGAATTAGCTATCGATGATTCATTACTGGATCAAACTATCGAAGCAATTACAGCTAAAGCTAACACTGGCAAGATTGGTGATGGCAAGATTTTTGTAACTGAAATTGAACAGGCTATTCGTATTCGTACGAGTGAGTCTGGTCCAGAAGCTCTATAGGAGATTATGATGGAAGATCAAATTTTTCAATTACAGTATGCATTAGATACCTTTTACTTTCTGGTATGTGGCGCGTTAGTTATGTGGATGGCAGCAGGTTTTGCCATGTTAGAAGCAGGTCTGGTTCGTTCTAAAAATACCACTGAAATTTTAACCAAAAATGTTGTGCTGTTTGCTATTGCCTGTACGGCTTACATGGTAGTCGGTTATGACTTAATGTATGACGGCGGTGTTTTCCTTAGTGGTATAGGAACTGAAGGTGCCAAAGATGGCGAAGCCATGGTAGCTGCGGCCTTAGCGGCCTCTAAAAAAGCTGGCTTCGATGGTAGTTCTGTTTACTCTGATGCTTCCGACTTTTTCTTTCAGGTTGTCTTTGTAGCTACAGCGATGTCTATTGTTTCTGGTGCGGTTGCAGAGCGTATGAAATTATGGGCATTCATGGCTTTTGCTGTTGTGATGACTTCTTTTATCTACCCAATGGAAGGTAGCTGGACATGGGGCGAAAAACCTGTTTTTGGTTTATTTAGCCTGGGTGATGATTTTGGTTTTACTGACTTTGCTGGTTCCGGGATCGTGCATATGGCTGGTGCTGCAGCTGCTTTAGCGGGTGTTTTATTACTAGGTGCTCGTAAAGGTAAATACGGTGCTAACGGCCAGGTTAATGCAATTCCTGGTGCAAACTTACCCATGGCTACTTTAGGAACATTCATTTTATGGATGGGCTGGTTTGGTTTTAACGGTGGTTCTGTGTTGAAACTGGGTGATATTGCTAACTCAAATGCAGTAGCGGTAGTTTTTCTCAACACTAATGCCGCTGCTGCTGGTGGTGTTGTTGCTGCTCTGGTCGTTGCCAAGTTATTATTCGGTAAGGCTGATTTAACCATGATCTTAAACGGTGCATTGGCTGGTCTGGTTGCGATTACTGCTGGACCTGATACGCCTACAGCGTTGATGGCTACTGTAATCGGTGCTGTTGGTGGTGTGATAGTTGTATTTTCTATCCTGACACTTGATAAAATGAAGATTGATGACCCTGTTGGTGCTATCTCTGTTCACGGTGTAGTTGGCCTGTGGGGACTACTGGCTGTTCCATTAACTAATTCTGGTACTACATTTACTGGTCAGTTAGTCGGTGCTGCGACTATATTTATCTGGGTATTTGGCGCCAGTTTCATTACCTGGTTTATCCTGAAGATGGTTATGGGTATTCGTGTAAGCGAAGAAGAAGAGTATGAAGGTGTTGATATCGCTGAATGCGGTATGGAAGCCTATCCTGAGTTTACTATGAAGTAATTTGTAGTTACTTAATCTCTGAGAAAAAGGGCGCTTTATGCGCCCTTTTTTTTGTTTAGTTAAAAGGTGCCTGAGTAGTAGGGTGCGCCGTGCGCACCATTTCAAAATTCACTAATAATGGTGCGCGCGGCACACCCTACGAATATGATTAAAAATATTAGCGATATCTAATATAGTTTTATAGTGTCTGCTTTGTTATCATGCGCGCAACATACACAGGAATAACTCATGCGACTTCTTACATCATTTATCGGTTTTGTACTGGCAATAGTTGTTACTATTTTTATTTTTGCTCCAGAAAGATTACCTGTGGGTTATGGTTTCGAACCGGTGCCAGTTGAACTTGTGGTTCAAAATTCTCTTGCCGGTGAACTGGTTCAGAAAATAACAGGTAATAGCAGTAAAAACCTGGTGTTGAAAAATATATCCACTTCTCCTATCAATAATCTGACTGTAACCTTAAGAGATGGAATGCAGAATATTAAACATCAATATATTGCGCCGGTGATGCCTGCGGCCAATGAAGTAACATTGGGCTGGGTTAAAAACTGGTCTATAGAATCCGGTGATGAGCTGGAAGTGATGGCCTCATCCTATTACAAGGTTGTTTGGGCTTTGTGAGGTTGAAATTATGAGTAAGCCGCTGATCTGTTTTATTTATCGAAGTGAGCGTAAGGCTGATACTTACCTTTATCTGACCGAAAAGGATGATTTTAGTCAGGTTCCTGAAGAGCTGATGTCGGTTTTTGGTGAGCCCGAATTCAGTTTTCAATTCGAGCTCACGGCGGAACGTTCGCTGGCCAAAGAGGATTCAGCCACTGTTTATGAAAACCTGAAACAACAGGGATTTCATTTGCAGATAGCTGGTGATCTGCTCATTGAACAACAACTGGCTTTAAAAAACCTCAACTAAGTTAATCAGTTAACAGCAGGAAGAACCTGCTGACAGTTGTGGAGCTGTTCCAGAACAACAGGCATTTTGTTGACCAGGCATATCCGCTGAATCAGTGCCGTAAATTTCAGCATCTTTCATTGTCATAAATCCTTCCCAGGGAATGCCTGCAGGATCAAATGACCAGGATTTTATCGACTCTGCATAACAGCATGTTGTGCTCTCAACTTTTCCTGTCTCAATGTCGGCATTACTCAGTCGATTGTTCAATGTCTTTAATTCTTCTTCATCACTGACCTGAAGGCCCAAATGATCCAGGCCGATTTTTTCACTGCGCGTTGAGATGGCAAAATTTACTGCTGGATCTTCCAGTTGCCATTTTGCGTAATCAGTTTTCTGCTTTGTGGGTACTTCTCCAAACATCTGGTTATAAAACAAAATTGCTTTATTCAGATCTGGAACTGAAATATGTACGTGTAAACGTTTCATGTTAATTCTCCTGGGTAAAAAAATTTGTAACTACTCAGCGTATTCAAAAAAGTCAAAAAAATTCACCACGAAGACACGAAGCTCACGAAGAAAAACAAATAATGATCAAAGTAATTGGATAAATCAGTCATTGTCATAATTTAAAAAGCTTATTGCTAAATAACAATGTACCTTCGTGTACTTCGTGACTTCGTGGTGAAAAAATCTATATATTTATAGAAAAATTGAAACTCGCTGAGTAGTTACAAAAATTTTAGCAATTGTCACATTGATTCTGTGTGCAGCAGTTTTCCTGTAAATAATTTATTAGAGATTGCATGCACTGATAGTTTGCGGAATAGATAATTGATCGCCCCTGTTTTACTTTATGCGTGAGGCCAGCCTGATACAGTTCTTTGAGGTGAAATGACAATGTGGCTGCTGGCATCTGTAGGTGTTCAGATAGCTGCATGGGGGTAATACCCTTTGGTCCTGCCTGAACCAGCTGCTTAAAAATTTTAAGTCTGGACTGGTGAGCCAGGGATGATAGTAGTTCTACATAATTTGATGTTTTCATAGTTATGGAATTATGGAATTAATAAGAAGAATGTCAAGACTTTTTTTAAAAAATGAGTTTTTCATTGTTTTATTAACGAAATGCCCTCGAATAATGATTTAAGAAGCAAGATTACTTATCAATCTAACGGTATCTCGGATATAATCGCGTCCTTTTTTTATTAGTAGTTGGTAATATAGGTTCGTGAAAGGCAGACTTTCATTGGGCTTAAACTGACGCACGGAATATTTATGACCAAAAAACTACGCAATATTGCGATTATCGCCCACGTTGACCACGGTAAGACCACGCTGGTAGATAAATTACTTGAGCAATCGGGTACGTTTGATGAGCGAGCCAAGTTAGGTGAGCGCATGATGGATAGTAATGAGCTGGAGCAGGAGCGTGGAATTACCATCCTGTCTAAGAACACGGCCATTACCTGGAATGATTATCGAATCAATATTGTAGACACACCGGGTCACGCCGACTTCGGTGGTGAAGTAGAGCGTGTTATGTCGATGGTTGACAGTGTGCTTTTACTGGTTGATGCCGTCGACGGTCCGATGCCTCAGACACGTTTTGTGACTCAAAAGGCGCTGGAACAAGGTCTAAATCCAATCGTTGTTATCAATAAAATTGATCGTCCAAGCAGTCGTCCTGACTGGGTTGTGGATCAAACTTTTGACTTATTTGACCGCCTCGGTGCGACTGATGAGCAAATGGATTTTGATGTGGTTTATGCCTCGGCACTTGATGGGTATGCGATGCTCGATCATGAGAAGCCTGGCAAGGATATGACAGCCCTGTTCCAGACCATAGTTGATAAGGTTCCTGCCCCTGAAGTCGACATCGATGGACCATTTCAGTTACAGGTCAGTTCACTCGATTATAATAGTTATGTCGGTGTTATCGGTATTGGCCGTATTACCCGGGGTAAAGTTAAAACTAATGCGCAACTGACTCTGATTGGTGCCGAAGGTGAAACTCGTAAGGTAAAAGTATTGCAGGTTATGGGATTTCTCGGGCTCGAAAGAGTCGAAGTGCCTGAAGCAGAAGCTGGAGACATTATTGCTTTTACGGGTATTCCCGGTCTACATATTTCAGATACCTTATGTGATCCAGAACATGTGGAAGCATTACCACCTCTATCTGTTGATGAACCAACGGTTACCATGAACTTCCTGGTTAACACGTCACCATTTGCCGGACAGGATGGTAAATTTGTAACTTCACGTCAGATATCAGAGCGTCTTGAAAAAGAGCTTGAGCACAATGTTGCGTTACGGGTTGAGCAAACAGAAAATGCTGATCGTTTTAAGGTGTCAGGTCGTGGTGAATTACACCTGGCTATTTTGATAGAAACCATGCGTCGAGAAGGTTTTGAATTAGGTGTTTCTCGTCCTGAAGTTATTTTTAAGTCAATTGATGGAGTCATGTCTGAGCCTTTCGAATCGGTCACTATTGATGTTGAAGAGCAGCATCAGGGCACTATTATGGAAACATTTGGAAACCGCGGTGGTGAGCTCATTAATATGATTCCTGATGGACAGGGTCGTATGCGTATGGATTTCAAAATTCCTGCCAAAGGTTTGATTGGTTATCGGAATGAGTTTCTGACCTCTACTCAGGGTACTGGTTTGATGTACAGTATTTTTGATAGTTATGGACCGGTTAAAGACGTAGAGACCACTGCGCGTATTAATGGTGCAATGATTTCAAATGGACAGGGTAAAGCGCTGGGTTATGCGCTATTTAACTTGCAGGAAAGGGGTAAGCTGATGCTTGGACATGGTGCTGAAGTTTATGAAGGCATGGTCGTAGGTATTCATAATCGTGCAAATGATTTGACGGTTAATCCTCTGAAAGCGAAGCAGTTAAATAATATTCGTGCTGCAGGAACCGATGAGAACCTGGTGCTGACTAAACCTGTTCTAATGACACTGGAGCAGGCTCTTGAGTTTATCGATGATGATGAGCTGGTGGAAGTAACGCCAAAATCTGTTCGTGTTAGAAAGAAATTTTTAACTGAAAATGAAAGAAAAAGAGCAGGTAGAGCACCAAAAGCTGACTAATCTGGTCTACACTCATGTAAATTGAATTTATGTTTCTTGCTTTACCACCGGGTGATGCAAGAACATTAATTTGAACTCTTGTCTAACTGAGTATTTTTTACATGTCTGATTCTAAAGACCACCCCGTTATTCTTTTAATATCGGCTTCGAGTCTTACCGCCAAATCTTTTAATCGATTACTGGGTGAGCAATTTCAAATTGTTCATGCTGAATCATCTGAGCAGGCATGGCAAATTCTTCAAGATGAATCCGCTATTACTGTAGTGGTTTGCGAGCTTGAGTTGTCCATCAACAAGATGGCACTGTTAGAAAGAATTCGACGTGCTGAAGACAAGACTTTAGCAAGCTTACCTGTGTTGTTGTTAGTGGGTGAAAAGGATGATGAAGATCGTCGGGATCAGGCTTTTTCTGTAGGGGCTACAGATTTTATCCACATGCCTTTTTCCAGTATTGAGTTAAAAGCGCGTGTCCGGTTGCATTCTAAATTATATGGCTTGCACCATAAAGAATCGGCATTTGAGCTATCCAGTGAAAATTCCCCCGTAGATATTCTGAATAGCCTGATGCAGGAGAAATATTTTTGTAACAGACTGGATCAGGAGCTCTCTTTTTCAGCAAGACACAAGTCATTCGTCAGTGTGTGCCTGATTAAAGTTGATAATGTAGAAACCCTGGAAGAAAAATTCGGTAAAAAAATCTTACGAGCGATTTTACGTGCTGTCGCAAAAATCATAGAACATATGATTCGTCGTGAAGATACCTATGCTTATTTTGGAGAGGAAACGTTTGCCTTACTTTACCCGGTTACCAATGGTTTAGGGGCTAATATTGCAACCAAACGACTGGTTGAAAAAATTCAGAGTACACATCTAAATCATGAAGGTCAGAGTATTGGCGTTACATTAAGTATCGGGCTTTATTCTACACTTCCATCAGAAGATCTTACTGCCGAAAGGGTGCTTAGTGTCATTGAGCAGAGGCTGGAAAAGGCTGAAAAACTGGGCGGTGCTCAAATAGTCAGCAGCAAATCCGAGTTAGAGCAAAACAAGGTCTCGATAGAACAAGCTTTAAATATGATTAATTTCAACCGCTCTGAATCACTGGTTAAGCAAATACCTTACTTGATGGATAACATCATGCCTTTGCTTGAATTTATCCACGATAATGATGAGATAGAGTTTAATCGGATACTCGATAAATTTGATGATGAGCCAGAGTGAGAAATTTTTTCTCCAAATTCTTCTGCTGGCGAAGAATTCGATTATTTATTGTTTATTTATTAATTTTTCTGTTAGCTGGTTTTATTGGTAATATCTGGATGACAAGAAATCAGGCGAGTGGTCAACTGCCTGATGTTGTTTTTAAGGATATTGATGGCGTTGATTTAAAGCTTGAATTTAATCGAGTTGATAATATCTCCCTGGCCGCAGAGCCAGCTTCTTCAGATTCCATAAACTTTCAGCATAAACCGACACTTTTATATTTTTTTGCAGAATGGTGTCCTATCTGTAAAGTCCAACATTCGGTTATTTCTTCAATCAGTCAGCATGTCAGAGTTGTTGGAATTGCCATGCAATCGGGTGATGATGAAGAGGTACGTAAATATGTGGCCAGGCAGGGTATTGATTTTACAGTGATTAATGATGAAAGTGGCAAACTCAGCCGCCTATTTGGTGTAAGTGGTGTGCCAGCTGCATTTATTATCAATAATTCAGGTCAAATAAAATATAGCACACGTGGTTATACTTCTACCGTAGGGTTCCTCATCAGGATCTGGTTAACTAATGATGATTAAATATTATGGCACTACCTGACAAATAGCCGGTATTAATTGTGTCTGCCATGGTGGTTGACTCAAATCCTAATCTACGATGTTTGGCGGCTGGTTGATGGGACAGGTGGATATTGCTGGCAGTATTCCTGCAATACATTATGCCAAAGGACTGGTGGTGACAGCAGGAGTGAAATACATGAACTTTCTGGCCCCGCTATTTGTAGGTGATCTGGTCACTTTATATGCCGAGGTAAGTCATGTTGGAAGACACTCAATCACCGTGGATGTCGATGTCTGGGTTCAGCGTGATTTTGAAAAACCAATAGTTTTAAATGTGGCCAACTCCCGGTTGGTCTTTGTAGCAGTCGATGATCAGGGGAAAGCCCGGGCACTGCCTGAAAAGACCTGGTTTGTAGGGTGCGCCCTGCGCACCAATGAATTTATCTTCTAACTCCAATGGTGCGCTCGGCGCACCCTACGATCCTGTTAATCTGCATATTTGGCTGGTGATAAACCGCTAAATGGATTATACAGCACATAATCTTAACTAGCATTCTATGCTCAATATCTGAAATTCCGAACTAAAAGTTGCAAAAAGAAACTAATAGGAATATAACATAGGTTAACGAGGAGGAATTTGCGATGAATGTTCTTATATTTACTGGTGGAGTTTTAGCTTTATTGTATTCAATTACCCGCTTCACTATGCCCTTTCGTCACTGGGCTTTAGTGGTTGGGGGAGCTTTAGCTTTATTTACCCTGTTTGGTGGTTTTAACCCGTTATGGGGAACTATCAGCTGGATCATGTTTCTGGCTCCATCCATCTTTTTAGGGGTTCCCGAGTTGCGACAGAGATTTCTGTCTAACCCTCTGCTTTATCGAATTAAAAAAGTGTTGCCCCCCATGTCTCAAACTGAAAAGGATGCCATTGAGTCTGGAACGGTATGGTGGGAGGCTGAATTATTTCGTGGCAATCCAAATTGGGATAAGCTGCTGAAATACCAAAAGCCTGTATTAACAACCGAAGAACAAGCTTTTGTAGATGGTCCTGTAAATGAACTGTGTGCAATGATAGATGACTGGGATATCACTAATAACAGGAAAGATTTACCGCCTGAGATGTGGCAGTTTATAAAGCAGAATAAATTCTTTGGTATGATTATTCCTAAGAAATATGGAGGTCTCGAATTTTCTGCTTTAGCACATTCAGAAGTGGTGATGAAGTTATCTGCACGTAGTATTTCAGTCGGTGTCACAGTGATGGTGCCTAACTCGTTAGGCCCCGCAGAGCTGCTCCAGCATTATGGAACGGAACAGCAAAAAGACTTTTACTTACCGCGTCTGGCTGATGGACGTGAAATCCCCTGTTTTGCCCTGACTGGACCAGATGCTGGCTCTGATGCTGGCTCTATTCCAGATTCCGGTGTGGTGTGTGAAGAGGAATTTGAAGGTAAGAAAGTATTGGGTTTACGTTTGAACTGGGAAAAACGTTATATCACTCTGGGACCTGTATCGACCGTTTTAGGGTTGGCATTTAAAGTTTATGACCCGGATGCCCTGCTTGGGGATAACCAGGAGCTGGGCATTACCTGTGCATTAATTCCTGCAAATTTACCCGGCATCGATATTGGTAGTCGCCATTTTACCTTGAATGCTGCATTTCAAAATGGACCGACTCGGGGTAAAGATGTTTTTATTCCGCTGGATTACATTATTGGTGGAGAACAAATGATTGGTAAAGGCTGGAGAATGCTGGTTGAGTCTTTATCGGTAGGACGTGGAATTTCTTTGCCAGCTGTTGGTGCGGGTTCAGGTAAAGCAGCTTCTCGTTGGACAGGGGCTTATGCCCGAATTCGCAAACAGTTTAAAACACCCATCGGAAGGTTTGAGGGTGTGGAAGAAGTGTTAGCTCGAATAGCAGGCTTAAGTTATTTTATGGATGCGGGCAGGTTGATGACCCTGTCAGCAATCGATAGTGGAGAAAAGCCCTCTGTTATCACTGCTATTTTGAAATATCACAATACAGAAAAAATGCGTCAGGTGTTGAATGATTCGATGGATATTCATGGCGGACGAGGTATCTGTATGGGACCCTCTAACTATATTGGGCGTGCTTATCAAACCTTGCCGGTTGGCATAACGGTAGAAGGTGCGAATATCTTAACTCGTAGCATGATTATCTTTGGACAGGGCGCAATTCGCTGCCATCCTTATCTTGTTAGAGAGATGGAAGCCGCGGGATTAACCGATAAACTAAAAGCTGAAAAAGACTTTGATGCAGCACTGACTGGTCATATGTCTTATTTTACCCAAAATCTTATACGTGCATTTAGTTTTGGCCTGACGGGTTCTCATCTTGCAAAAACTCCGGTAAATGGACGGGTAGGGCAATATTATAAAAGGCTCGCACAGATGAGTGCGGCATTTGCAGTAGTGTCTGATCTAGCGCTGATGATGCTTGGTGGGGCCCTCAAGCGAAAAGAGAAATTATCGGGTCGCTTTGCAGATGCTTTAAGTTATATGTTTTATACCTCTGCCATTTTAAAGAAGTTTGAAGATGATGGACGTCCCAGAGTTGATTTACCTCTGGTTGAGTGGAGTGCCAAGTATAGTTTGCATCAGGTGCAATTAGCCCTTGATGAAATTCTGCGCAACTTTCCAAATAAACCTATAGGTTTGATCGTTCGTTTACTGGTATTTCCACTGGGTTTGAGTTTGCGTCAGCCTAATGATTCTTTAAGTCAAAGAGTAGCGGCAATTTTATTGAAGCCGGGTGAAGCTAGAGACCGTTTGACGAAAGGTTTATATATTGTTGATGATGAAAATGATATCACCGGTAAACTGGAAGTGGCTTTGAAAAAAGTACTGCTGTCAGATCCCATTGAAAAGCGATTGCGAGCTAAAAAGCTAATAAAACCTGAGCTTCTAAATTATGAGCAATGGTTGGTTGAACTGGTATCTTCTGATGATATCAGTGAACAGGAAGCTGAGACTCTCCGGCAGGGCAAAGCAGTCACCAGGGATATTATTATGGTAGATGAATTTGCTCAGGGAGAGCTGGAAGCAGGAGTTTTACCGGAAGAGAAAGTAGCGTAAGTAGTATGACCAGGAGTCTGTCGGGCTTTTCCGCAGTAGATGCATCCTAAGCCCGACAGACTCCTGGCTCTTTGATTGAAGGGCGTAGTTATTTCCACACAAAAAGGGTACTATTCAAAAACAATAATCATAAAAATGAGGATAAGATGGAAAAGCTCTGGTTAAAATCCTACCCTGAAGGTATTAAATCTGAGGTTGATATAGATGCATATCAGTCAGTGGCTGATGTTTTCAATCAGGCAGTAGATAAATTCTCTGATTTACCTGCTTTCTGTAACATGGGCACCACGCTCAGTTATGATGATATGGGGCGATTGACTACCGATTTGGCTGCTTATCTGCAATCCATTCCAGGTATGAAGAAAGGTGATCGTGTAGCGGTTATGATGCCCAACCTGTTACAGAACCCTATTGCCATTTTTGCCATATTGAAAGCTGGTTTTACGGTTGTTAATACGAACCCGCTTTACACCGCCAGAGAGTTAAGGCATCAATTAAAAGATTCTGGTACCAAGGTTATTATTGTTGTTGATAACTTTTGCGATACTCTGGAAGCCGTTGTTAAGGATACCGATATTCAACAGGTTGTAACGACACAATTAGGCGATATGCTTAAGTTTCCAAAATCGATGATCGTTAACCTGGTGGTCAAGTATGTGAAGAAAATGGTTCCTGCATACTCTATTCCAGGCAGTATTACTTTTAAGCAGGCATTATCTATTGGTGCTTCAAAGCAATTCATTCCTGTTCAGGTTACCCATGATGATTTAGCCTTTTTGCAATATACCGGCGGCACAACAGGTCTGGCCAAAGGCGCGATGCTGACGAATAGGAATATGGTCGCTAATATGCAACAGTCTTCGGAGTGGATCTCTCAGCTGGTTGAAAAGCGCAAAGAAATAATCATCACCGCTTTACCGCTTTATCATATATTTTCACTAACAGCGAATTGCCTGGTATTTATGAAAGAAGGTGCGCTGAATTACCTGATCACAAATCCCCGGGATATGCCCGGATTTGTAAAAGAATTATCTTCAGTCAAGTTCACGGCTATTACAGGCGTTAACACTCTATTTAACGGATTGTTAAATACAGAGGGTTTTAAAGACATAGATTTTGCATCACTGAAGTTAACACTGGGTGGTGGAATGGCTGTGCAGGAAGCTGTTGCAGAACACTGGAGACGGGTTACAGGGTCTCCATTACTTGAAGCTTATGGATTGACTGAAACATCCCCTGCGGTGTGCATGAACCCGATGAATCTTGGTGATTTTAATGGCAGTATTGGCTTGCCTGTACCTTCAACTGAAGTATCTATAAGAACAGAAGACGGTGAGTTTCTACCTCAGGGTGAAAGTGGCGAGTTATGCGTTCGAGGTCCCCAGGTAATGAAGGGTTACTGGGATAAACCTGAAGAAACAGCTTTTGTGCTGGATGAAAAAGGCTGGTTGAAAACAGGTGATATTGCCATTATGGATGAAGACGGATTCTTTAAAATTGTTGATCGTAAAAAAGATATGATTCTGGTATCCGGTTTTAATGTATTCCCGAATGAAATTGAATCTGTAATTGCTTCCTGTCCTGGTGTGCTTGAAGTGGGTGTTATTGGTGTAGAAGATGGAAAATCAGGTGAAGCAGTGAAAGCAGTTATCGTCAGGAATGATGATTCACTAACCGAAAAAGAAGTCATCGATCACTGTCGTAAAGACTTGACCAGTTATAAAGTACCAAGACAGATTGAATTCAGAACAGAACTGCCTAAGACTAACGTGGGTAAGATTTTACGTCGTGAGTTGAGGGATAGTTAAGGGATATTCACCACGGAGGACACAGAGGACACGGAGGTTTTAAAGGTATAACAATTTTCAAAAGTATTGGCGAAATGAAAGCAGTAAAACTTGTTTGCCCATCTTCTTAAAAATATTGCTGTCTTTAACTGATAAACGAAGGCAGAAAACTTATTAGCTTTAAAAAATTCTAAGAAAAAAATAATAATACCTCTGTGTCCCTCCGTGTCCTCTGTGGTGCAAAAAAGGTTTTAATCCTTAACAACATACCCAGCATCGGTAACGGCTTTTTTCAGCAGCTCGTTATCGAGGTTATCTCCATCGATTAATACTTTTCCAGTATCAAGGTCAGGTGTGGCTTCTTCTACACCATCAAGTGCTTCCAGTGATTTTTTAACATTAGCTACGCAGTGCCCGCAGCTCATACCTTCTACATTTAGAGTAATACCCATATCGTTCTCCACGAATTGTTGTAGTTTGATTTGTTTTTGCTGGTGACGGTAATGATATAACCAGGCTGTTACCAGCCCAAGAGCTATGGTTGAAATAATACCCAATAAATCATCACCGTGTCGATGCATTGCAACCACAATTTGATCAGAAAACATGGCTTCAAATAACAGCGCGAACAATATACTCATGAAAATCAATGTACCGAGATACACCATCAGTAATTTTAAACCCAGTGTGCGGTAAATAGCTCCAATAGTGGCTACGTTGGTTGCAGGCCCTGCCATTAAAAAGACCATGGCGGTTCCCAGAGGCATGCCCGCCATGACCAGAGAGGCTGCAATAGGCACTGAGCCGGTAGCGCAAACATATAAAGGTATGGAGATAGCCAGCATCAGTAACATGCCGCTAAAACCCTGAGCTAAAGACAGATCAGAAAAATAATTCTCAGGTGTAAGAGCGGTAATGAGGGCAGCAAGTAATACACCAATATAAATCCATTTATCGATAGCACCATAAAGATCAACCACCGTGTAATGCCAGAATTCTTTTAACGTACGGGGAGTTGGTTCAAAACTATCATTATGCTGTTCAGCGATTTTAGAGGGCTCATCGGCATATTCGGCAATAAGACCGCCTAACATACCCGTAACAAAAGCACTGATGACTTTGAAAATGGCAAAAGGCCAGCCCAGAAAATTAGCGCTGACCAGTATTGAATCTATACCGGTTTGTGGAGTGCTGATTAAAAATGCGGTAGTTGCCCCATTTGAAGCCCCTTCTTTGCGTAGCCCTAAAGCCGTTGGAACGACGCCACATGAGCATAGCGGCATAGGAACGCCCACCATGACAGATTTGAAGACGCTGCTAAAACCGCGTTTGCTGAGCGTTTTGTGAATGAAACCAGCAGGGATAATCAGGTGGATTAAGCCTGCAAACAATAACCCACCTAATAATGGCGGACTTAACTCAAGAACTATAGCCCATAAAGCCTGAATATAATCAGTGAGAAAAGCCGTCATAATATTACGTTATTTTTTAACCCACTTGCCGTGGCTCTGTTGCCAGATTTTGGTTTTTTCAGGTGATTTGAATTCATCACCATCAATTTTCCCATTGTACATAATGGTATCTCCGAAATATGTCCACATATGACCACGATCTGAATCGAGGATCATATACGATTTTCCATTCCAGTAAGCCTGGTAACGACCTTCATCAGCTATGGTGACTGTGCTGGTCATTAGTAGAGCAGGTAAAGCAAAAGCTAACAGTTTTGTTATTTTCATTTATTTCTCCTTTTTAATAGTAAACTCAACAATCATTATAGGATCAAACCAAAAGAAAAGCAGGATCTAGTTATGCCCGCTTATTTTGGCATGCAAAGGTTTGGTTTGTTCGAATGTGTTCATTTGCTCTTCAGAAGCCTTGGTTTGGTGTTTTTCTTTCCATTCATCGATAGTCATTCCGTATATCTGTTGCTGGGCGGCCGCATAGTCCATCTCAAGCCCCTGATTTTTAGCCTCGGCAAGATACCATTTTGACAGGCAGTTACGACAAAAACCGGCAAGATTCATAATATCGATGTTTTGCACATCGGTTCTTTCCTGCAGGTGTTGTACCAGGCCTCTAAAAGCTGCCGCTTCTATTTCAATCTGTTGTTGTTTTGTCATGCTAAACTCGCTCATTATGAAAGCACAGATTAGCATACATAAAGATTCAGATTTACCCGACAAGTCCGAGGTTATCGACTGGTATGGCCAGCTTGCAGAAAGCTTACGGTTAAGCAACCAGCGTTTAATAGTGGCTTTGCAGGGGCAACGGGACTGGTGTTTGTCGATGCTGTCTAAGGCAGGGGTTTATCATTCTCAAATAGTGTTATCAAATTTACAGGATCTGGAAGCAGGCATTGCTTTTAGTAAGGCGGAGACCCTGTTGGGACAGGAATCTGAATGTGTGGTGTATGACGGTTTTAGTGGAATAAATACGGATGTTCTATGCATGGCCGCTGGTTTGATTAAGTCGGGAGGAGTATTAATACTGTTATTACCACAGGATATTCTTCAGATGGAAGATAAATATGGACAGTGGCAGGGGGCTAGTAGCCAGCAGCATTATTTTCTCAATTACCTGCTAAAACAGCTGAAACAGGACATGGTTTTTATTAACGAAGACGATGCCGGTCAAATGCCTCCAATAAAAAAATTAATGTTTTCTGCTGAGCCGGTATTTGTTAATGATCTGAGTGCTCAGCAGCATGAAGTTATGCAGGATTTGAATGCTTGGCTGGAAAGAAAAAACACACCCGTTTTCGTAATAACTGCAGATAGAGGTCGAGGTAAAAGTACGTTGCTGGGGCAGTTTGTGCTAAAGCATCAAGCTGATTTTAATATTGTGGTGACTGCTGCGTCGAAGGCTCAGGTCAATATCCTGTTTAAGAGGATAGGTGACAATCAGAGGAATGTTCAATTTATAGCCCCTGATGAAATTATCCGTAGCAATAAGGTCATAAACTGTTTAATTATTGATGAGGCGGCAATGTTGCCAAACAGTATGCTTCAGCAATGTTTGGCCTTATCAAATAAAATAGTTCTGGCTACTACCACAGGTGGATATGAGGGAACGGGTCAGGGGTTTTTGATTAAGTTTATGCATAATTTCGAAACCAATAAAATGATACATCGTCAATTGTCTGAGGCTATTCGATGGGGACAGGCTGATGAAATGGAAAGCTGGTTTAACAGAGTATTGATGCTGAAGCCGGATAAACAGGAATACAATGGGCAGCTAAACAATCTATCGATTCAGCAAGTATCTAAAAAACAATTAGCTGATGATAATCAAACCTTATCGGATATTTATGCTCTACTGATTTCGGCTCATTATCGGACTAGGCCTTCGGATTTACGTCAATTGATGGAAGATGATAATCAGCAAATTTTTGTAACTAAATCTGCAAACCAGATTGTCGGTGTTTTACTGTTAAATGAAGAAGGTGGGTTTGATGATGAGTTAAGCCATCAAATATTCATGGGTAAGCGTCGGCCACAGGGGCACCTGTTTGCACAAATGATCACGGCTCAGGCCGGGGTTAAAGGCTTTGCCGTTTTAAAAGGACTTCGAGTACAGCGTATAGCCGTAGATGAAAATTATCGGCAACAGGGTGTGGGACGTTTGCTAATAGAGTCGGCAGAAAAACTGGTTGAAAAATTACAGCTGAATTATCTTGCCAGTAGTTTTGCACTCGATCCCTCTATGAGTTTTTTCTGGAATAGAATGGGTTTCAGGCTGGTGCATATTGGTTCTGGAAAAGGAAAATCAACCGGACGGCAAACGGTTGCTGTTATCAAGTCGGTAGACCCACAGGTGATTAATGTAATGAATTTGTTAATGCAAAAAGTCACACGCTATTTACCTGTATGGTTACTTTGTTATTGTCAAACCATGGTGTGGCAAGATGTGTATGCTTTGCTTGGATTGTTAAATGCTGAGAATGAATTTACTTCACTTGATGAAGATGAAATCATGGCCTTTGGAGAAGGTTACAGGGGCTTTGATTTATCCCAGGCAGTATTACAAAAATTATTGATAAGTCGGTTGATTGATGCCCGGTTATCAAACCTTGATAATAAATTATTAATTGAAAAAATATTATTAAATAAAGACTGGAGTGATATTTCAGGTGCAAGTTCGAATCACCACGGTAAAAAAGAAATTCTAAAACAATTACGACTGAGTATTATTAAATTAAATGAATAAACAAGCTGAGTGGGTTAACTACGATAAAGACTATGTCTGGCACCCCTATTCATCGATGAATTCCGAGGTTCCGGTGTTCCCGGTTAGTTCTGCTTCTGGAGTTACAATTACTTTACAGGATGGGCGTAAATTAATTGATGGCATGTCTTCCTGGTGGTGTGCTCTGCATGGTTATAATCATCCTGTTTTAAATAAGGCTGTGACTGATCAGCTACAAGATATGTCTCACATTATGTTTGGTGGTTTGACGCATGAACCCGCTGCTCAGCTGGCCGCTACCCTGGTTGAAATTACGCCTGAACCTTTACAGACAGTTTTCTTTTCGGACTCTGGCTCTGTTTCTGTGGAAGCAGCCATGAAAATGGCTATTCAGTACTGGGGGGCTTTAGGGCTGTCAAAGAGGCAAAGGTTTGTCAGTTTGCGATCTGGTTATCATGGAGATACTTTTGCCGCCATGTCGGTGTGTGATCCGGTGACGGGAATGCACAGTTTGTTTTCAGAAACATTGACCCAACAGTTTTTTGTAGAGTCTCCTCAATGTTTGTTTAATGAAGCCTGTGATGAACATGACTTAGCGCCATTAAGAAAAACTCTTGAGCAGCATCAACAACAAATAGCTGCCGTTATTCTGGAACCCATAGTGCAGGGTGCAGGGGGTATGCATTTTTATTCTCCAGAATTTTTAGTTAAGGCTCGTCAGTTGTGTGATGAATTTAATGTGTTGCTAATTGCCGATGAGATAGCCACGGGTTTTGGCAGAACTGGGAAACTATTCGCCTGTGAATTTGCCAATATCTCACCTGATATTATGTGTGTAGGAAAATCTCTTACGGGTGGTTACATGACTTTGGCTGCCACTTTAACAACTGACAAAATCAGTCAAGTAATAAGTCAGAATCCACCAGGTGTTTTCATGCATGGGCCAACTTTTATGGCTAATCCACTGGCCTGTGCAGTGGCCAATGCGAGTATCAAGTTATTGCTGGACTCTGACTGGAAGAGCCGGGTCACTAAAATTGAAAGTGGTTTGAAATCAGGTCTGTTAGTTTTGGCTGATTTACCGATAGTGCAGAATGTTCGGGTGCTAGGTGCTATTGGAGTAGTGGAGCTGAAGCAAGCCGTTGATATGAAAACCATTCAACCGGCTTTTGTAGATCAGGGTGTTTGGGTTCGTCCTTTCGGGAAGCTTGTCTATTTAATGCCCCCCTTTATTATTTCTGATATAGACTTAAAGAAATTGACGGATGCCGTTAGAGCTGTGGTTAGTTCACTGTAGGGTATGGATGTTTTTTTCGGGCTTTTTCTGGCGGCTTTTTTATCTGCGACCTTATTGCCAGGGACTTCTGAAATTCTACTGGTTAGCCTTTTAGCTGAAGGTTATGAACCTTTAACACTCTGGTATTGGGCAACGGCTGGTAATACGCTGGGATCTACTGTGAACTGGGGTTTAGGTCGATACTTGCTGCATTATCAGCATAAACGCTGGTTTCCTTTCAAACAGAAGTCACTGGAAAAATCTCAACGCTGGTTTCAGTCTTACGGGGTGTGGGCGATGTTACTGGCCTGGGCTCCTGTTATTGGTGATGCGCTGACTTTTATTGCCGGGGTAATGCGAGTCCGGTTTATTTATTTTTTGATACTAGTCGCTATAGGAAAAGGTTTGCGTTATGGCTTGATACTGGGGCTAATGGATTTGCTTTCAAGCTGATTCCAGCGCCGTCAGTTCAAGTGTCTTTGTTGTCTTGAAGATGCAACTTGTCCAGTTTTCGTATTTAACTGCGTTTCGCCAATGACCGATGAAAATAAACTCTTGATTCCAGTTTTATTAAAATCTATTTCCAGATGTTTTGTTATGCTTTCTGAAGAATCGTAGTGTTGATAAATTAGCTTGAATAAACGTGGCAAAGCAAGTTTATGAGTTTGCCCGGTGGTTTCAAATAACCAGTCGGATAAAGCCATGAAATTATTAAATGAATTGTCACTGAGGATTTCTGGCAAGGTATTGGAGAAGCGCCCGGAGTTAGCAATCATATCCCAGTAGCGTGCGAAACGATTAATACGGAACAGGGTTTTACTATCCATATGTGCAGTGCTTAATACAGTGTATGGAGGCGTGGGATTGAATATCATGCCATAGTCTTTGCTGTGTCTGATGATGGGTGTTCCTCTGAGGCGTTTTAATATTCCCATCTGTATTTCCTGGGCTTTGAGGGAAACCAGTAAATCAAAACCTTTGGCAAAACTTTGAATGTCTTCACCGGGTAAGCCTGCAATCAAATCGGTGTGTAAATGCACTTCTGTCTGGGTAAATAAATATTCTAAATTCTCAATTGTTTTTTGATGGTCCTGCTTACGGCTTATAATTTGTTGTATTTCAGGATTGAAAGTTTGAATGCCAATCTCGAATTGTAAAGCACCGGCGGGAAACTTCTGGATTAAATCTTTTAACTCTTCGGGTAAGCGATCTGGAATTAATTCGAAATGCAGAAATAAATCATGCAGTGGTTTTTGCAAGAAAAAATTCAGAATTTTCTGACTCGTTTTAATATTCAGGTTAAAGGTTCGGTCAACAAATTTAAAATGTCTGGCACCGCGTAAATACAGTTCATCCATTTCATGTAAAAATTCATCGATGTCAAAAGCCTGTGAGGTTTTATCCAGAGCGGATAGGCAAAACTCACATTTAAAAGGACAGCCTCTGGATGCTTCTACATATAAAACCCGTTGCCGAATATCTTCATCAGTATAAAAAATATAAGGTAGTTTAATATCCTTAGGATGAAAAGGTGTTGAGTCGATAATTTTATTGAGTATGGGTTTGTTATTAATAATGTCCTGACACAGTAATTTTAAATCGAGATCAGCCTGCCCCCTTAAAATGAAATCAGCATATGGATAGGCCGGGCTTTCTTCAGTTTCATAGCTTATTTCGGGGCCACCTAGGATAATTTTAATGTCTGGCTTGAGGGCTTTCAGTATGGAAATAACTTCTGTGCTTTGTTGAATGTTCCAGATGTAAATACCCATGCCCACGATAGACGGATTTTTATTGAGAATATTTTCTGCAATATCGATGGGTCTCTGGTTGATCATGAATTCCATGATTTCAGTTTGATCCTGCAATTCCTCCATATTGGCATACAGGTATCGCAAGCCCAGAGAGCTATGAATGTAGCGGGCATTAAGTGTGCACAGAACAATCATGATTTTATAAGCTGGCGAATATCCAAAAAGCTGCCGCTATCAAATTTCAGGCATTCCTCAAAACTTTCAGCGATGAGTTTTGCTGCAGTATCAATGTCCGGCATGTATTCAGTTTGATAGGCACTAACAAGCCCTGCTACTGAAGGGAATTTAACGGTGTCGACATCATGGCACAGGTACTCCTGCATTTGAGTGTGTACCAGGCCGGGTGCATAGGCTGTAATATGAGTGTCAGGCATTTCATGCACGTACAGTTTTGCCATCATGTTGATGGCGGCTTTAGACATGGAGTAAATACCCCAGCCGCGATTGCCGTTGATGGAAGCACCTGAAGAAATAATGATCAGCTGTTTGACCTTGATGTTGTTCTTAATCAGCCAGTCGATGATGACCTTATTGGACCAGACATTGATATCCATAATGCTTTGAACTTCCTGCATTGATGTATCGGCAAGGTCATTTATTTGCCCGAGTATGCCTGCATTAAGAATAACCAGGTCTAATGAGTCAGGCAGTAGTTTTTCCAGTTGCTGTTCAATATTTTCGAGTTGCGACAGGTCCTGCTTGCAATGATGTAAAGCGGGCTGTTTTAACGGGCAGTCGCTACGGCTTAAGCTGTAGACCTGGTCGGACTGATTTAGGTAAAGTTGAGTTAAGCCTAGTCCGAGACCGCTACTGTTTCCGGTAATAAATATCGTTGCCATAGTATTCAGTTAACTGATGAAGGTGGTAGGATACCCTAATCATTCGTCTGGTTTACAAGTTTGTTTTGAAAGGTTTTGTCCCCCCTGACCCTGAGACTACGGTTTCAACTTATCAATTTGCCGTGATCTATGTGCCAGGGCGTAGTCGAAACAGGTTTTCTGCAAATTGTGTTCAGATAAAAGAGTCTTCAGAGCAGGCAGTAAGCGAAGCTGATCCTGATGAAAAGTATTTTGCCGCCAGGGTGATGGGGCCTTCAAAATCTTCGGAAGGGCAGTCTCTTTATTACCTGGCTGAATGGTTACAATGATATCGCACCAAAGTATTATTACAATTTAAGATGGAATGTAGTCACCGATATGAAAAAAGATGATGATTTAATTCAGGAAATCCTGGAATTCTGGTTTTCTAAGCAGTCCCGCTCGAAATGGTTTAACTCCACCCCTGAGTTTGATGAAGTTATTCGACAACGTTTTGAAAAAGTTTGGGGACAGGCACGTGCGGATAGCTTTGACCATTGGGAGCAGGAACCGGATGGTGCGTTGGCACTGGTCATTATTTTTGATCAACTTCCACTCAATATGTTTCGTCAAGATGCTCGTCAGTATTCGACTGAAGCACATGCTCGAAGAATTGCGACTCATGCTATTCAACAAGGTTTTGATCAGGATATGGATAAACTTCGAAAGTCATTTTTCTATCTGCCGTTCATGCACAGTGAATCAATCGAAGATCAGGATCGGTCGGTGGAACTCTATGAAAAAGCAGGTCTGGATGATAATTTGCGATATGCAAAACATCATCGTGATGTCGTTAAGCGCTTTGGTCGTTTTCCACATAGAAACGAAGCTTTAGGCAGAGAAAGCAGTGAAGAAGAACTTGAGTATTTAAAAACGGCTAACTGGTAAAACCGGTGATAAAAACCTTATTACCTAAGATTAATAAAACGCTCTGGTTAGATGATGTTTCTGCTTTCCCGGTCTGGAAGCAAAAAATTATCCGCCTGATACGAATTCTGATTCAGGTTGGTCGTGATCTGTCGGGTGGCATGCTCACTCTCCGGGCTATGAGCCTGGTGTATACAACATTGTTATCTTTCGTGCCTTTAATTGCGGTGAGTTTTTCGGTATTAAAAGGTTTTGGAGTACATAACCAGGTCGAACCTTTGCTGCTCACCTTGCTAGAGCCTTTGGGTGAAAAAAGCATAGATATCACCGCTAATATTGTCGGGTTTGTCGAAAACATGAAGATAGGTGTGCTGGGCGCTATGGGGCTCGGTATGTTGATGTACACCGTAATTTCGTTAATTCAGAAGATTGAATCAGCCTTCAATTTTACCTGGCGAATAAGTACCGTACGAAACCTTTCTCAACGTTTTAGTAGTTATCTGAGTGTGATCATGGTGGGGCCGGTGCTTATTTTTTCTGCTGTGGGTATTACAGCATCGTTAAAAAGTCAGCCCATTATCGATACCATTCAAAATTTGCCTTTTGCGGGTGAATTTATTCAGCTTGCTGGAAAGTTTCTACCTTATGTGTTGATTATTGCTGCATTTAGTTTTGTGTACGTGCTGGTTCCGAATACCCGGGTTAAGGTTAAGTCTGCACTTTATGGCGCTATTGTTGCCGGTATTATGTGGCGCTGGACAGGTGCCCTGTTTGCTTCGTTTGCCGCAGGTTCTACCAGTTATACCGCTATTTATTCCAGCTTTGCCATTTTGCTGTTATTCATGATCTGGTTGTATCTAGGCTGGTTAATTTTGCTGATTGGCGCGAGTATTTCATATTATCACCAGCACCCCGAACGATTACGCTGGAAATCAGATCAACAAAGTTTCAGTGCGGAGATACAGGAAAGCCTGGCTTTTCAGTTGATGCTGGAAATTGGCAGTGCTTTTTATTTTCGGGATGAGTTTATACCGAGCCGGGATAATTTAGCAGAACATTTGAATATTCCACATACCATGACGATTCGTATGCTAAATAACCTTGAAAATTGTGGTCTAATTGTTCAGGTTGTTGATAAAGATAGTCGATACTTGCCGGCACAATCTATCGACCAGATAAAATTGATCGATATTCTTCGGGTAGCCCGATCCGTTGATGATCATGGTTTGCTGGATCAATTGCATAAAAGACCAGAGCTTGTTCTGTTGCAACAGGATATTGAAAGCTGTCAGCAACAGGTTTTAGCTGAAAAATCACTGGAAGACCTGGTGTTATCAAATAAAGAGTAATGGTATGAAAATCGTTTCATTCAATGTCAATAGTGTGCGTTTGCGGCTGCCCCAGTTGGAAGTCGTTATTGAAAAGCATGCCCCCGAATTTATTGGATTGCAGGAAACAAAGGTTCAGGATCATGATTTTCCACTGGATGCGATTCAACAAATGGGATATCAGGCCATCTACATGGGGCAAAAAACTCACTACGGGGTGGCGCTGTTATCCCGAACAGCCTGTGTAGAAAGTCAGCTGGGTTTTCCGGGGGATGATGATGAATCTCAGAAAAGGTTTATCGGTGGTCATTATCAGGTTGAAGGACAGGACTGGTACATCTATAACGGTTATTTCCCCCAGGGAGAATCCCGTGATCACCCGGTAAAATTTCCAGCCAAACAGAAATACTATCAGGATTTAAATGCCTTTGTGACTGAAAAACATAATAAAGATCAACGTGTTGTAGTTATGGGTGATTATAATATTGCGCCTGATGACAGGGATATAGGTATCGGTGCCGATAATGCCAAACGCTGGTTAAAAGCGGGTAAATCAAGCTTTTTACCTGAAGAAAGAGAATGGTTTCAGACATTTTGTGATTTAGGCTATTACGATGGTTTTCGTCTTTGTCACCCGAATGAAGATCAACTATTTAGCTGGTTTGATTATCGCAGCAAAGGGTTTGACCGTGAACCCAGAAGAGGTTTGCGGATTGATCATTTAATGGTGACAGAAGCATTAAAAGAAGGTGTGAGTGATGCAGGAATCGATTATGATGTACGTTCGATGCCAAAACCCTCAGATCATGCACCTGCGTGGATTGAAATAACTTAAGTATTTAACCTATGGCTGATATTAAATCTAATCTAATTGAAGTAGAGCATAATCAGACAACTTGTACTGACTGCTCCATTCGTCGTCTTGCGCTTTTTCATGGAGTGCCAGAGGACCAGTTGTCCTGGACTCAGACCTTTCGAAGCTGTCAATACACTATCTCTGCACGCAAAGAAATCTATCGGGAATCGGTTCTCAGTGACTTTATGTTTACGGTTTATCATGGCTGGTTTGCTATTTATAAAACACTGGGAAATGGAAAACGGCAGATATTAAGAATTGCTTTACCCGGTGATATGCTGGGATTTCAGTCTGATTTAGAAGCGCCCATGAGCCATTCAGCGATTAGTTTAACGGATGCAGTATTGTGTGCGTTCCCTAGGCATGAGATGCCAGACTTATTACGTAAAAACTTAAGTGTTGCTAAGCGCCTGACAGAGCTTAATGCCAGGGATATGAATATTTGTCAGAACCGGTTGCTGACCATAGGCCAGCAATCAGCTATTGAGCGAATAGCCTTTTGCTGCTGCGAACTTTTCTTCAGAATGAAAGCGATCTATAGCGAACAACAATGTGATGATATTTTCTTTCCACTTTCTCAGGAAGATATTGGTGATGCCACCGGGTTGACTAAGATTCATGTCAATCGCACTTTAAAAGCAATGCGTGAAAAGGGCTTGATGGAAATTTCATCCAAATGTTTAAAAATTCATGATATCGATGCTCTTAGTAAACTGGGTAATTTTGATCCTGCTACTGTATTAACTTATAGGCTGTATTAACTTTTGACTTGCTGTAAAAGCTCTACTTCAGAAGTGCTGCACCTTGTATTGATCAGCCCGGTTTATAGGATCTTGTAAATTTCTCGCATATACTTATAAAGTTTCCCGTGGACATTGCTTATGAATAAATCAATGGTTATGCCCGATCCAGCAGATGCTTTGCCAGGCAGGACTCAAGCGGTCTCTATCACGGCTGAACATTTTGTACACGGTCGCAGTATGGTTGAACCATTTCCTGCTGGCAGTGAAACCATTGTATTTGGTATGGGGTGTTTCTGGGGTGCTGAGAAACTGTTCTGGAATCTGGATGGAGTGTTCAGTACTGCTGTAGGATATTCGGCAGGTACAACAGAGAATCCGACTTATGAAGAGGTTTGCAGTGGTTTAACCGGGCATAATGAAGTGGTGCTGGTTATCTATCAGCCAGAGCAAATATCACTCGAAGAGCTACTAACCCTGTTTTGGGAATCTCATGACCCTACGCAGGGAATGCGTCAGGGAAATGACCGGGGTACACAATATCGTTCTGCAATTTATTGTCACACTGATCTGCAGCAGGAGCAGGCTGTTAAATCTCGAGAAAGCTATCAATCGACATTGTCTGAAAAAGGGTTTCCCGATATTTCCACCGAGATTCTAAAGTTAAACTCTTTTTATTATGCCGAGCAGTCCCACCAGCAATATCTTGAGAAAAATCCGGGTGGCTATTGTCCTAATCATACTTGTGAAGTGTCTGGATTACCTGCATATTCAAAATAAATATCTGCTGGGTTTTCCCGAAATGAAATGTTTACCTGATTACCCCTGAGCTTCAGCCATCAAAGCTCTTAAAACCTTTTCACCACAGAGGACACGGAGCACACAGAGGTAAAAAGTTTTTTTAAGCTTAAGAAAGCATCTCATGCTCTAAATATATTGGAATTTAGAAATAACTAATCCCATTCTCTTCCTCTGTGGTGAATAATATTTTCAATGAGATAGGATAGCTGAGCCTCAGGGGTAATCAGGAATGTTTATGACAAAGGAGTTCAGCTACTATTTGCAAAATCTCTAATCAGAACTACTATTATTGTAGTGTTATTTAAATTTGCTGTGTTGAATCTAAATAATTCTTCAAATAATAATATAAACCTGAATATTGATTCCATGATTACTCAGAACTCTCTTTCTTTCTTATGCTGAACTAACGTCGGGTATAGCGTTGTGTTTGGCATTAAATATATTATTTTACTGGCTGTCATCTTATTGAGCCTACTAGCTTTTGGACTGGTTTGGTATACCACAGAAACTTATCAGCAATTAGTTTTTGATGATCACAGGCAATCTATACAGAATTTGCTGAAATATCGAACTTCGGAAATCTCTCAAACACTTATAAAAAAGCAGGTGAAATTAGCCAGTCGCATGCAAAGTGATGAGGGGTTTCATCAGGCCCTCGCTACAGGTGACCTGGAGTCGCTTAATGCCCATTTAAAACAAAGACTCAGTCAGTCGGTTTCCAGTACTGAAAATGTGCATTTAAAGAGTATTTTACTACGCAATGCTGATGCTAGCTTAATGGCTGCAGCATATGAGGATGATGCTAATTCCTATAATGGCTGTCCTGTCATTATTGATCAGATAAGAGAAGGAAATGAACAGTCCAGACAAAAAGCTAAAATTACTCTCTGTACTTTGAATAATAATCTGATGTCAGAAGTGGTGGTACAAACAGGTACTCAGGAATCTGCTGCTTATATTCATATTATCGCCTATCTGGGGGATGAGCTAATATCGATAGGTGATGAAATTAATTTGCCTATAACCATTATGGGAAACCGGGGCTTAAAGTTATATCAATCACCTTCATGGCTGGAAGTTAATCAAAGTAAAAATAATTCAACACCTGTTCTGTATACCTTGTATGGAGATGATAATGTGCCGGGTTTGGTTATTTCTAGCATATTTGATGAGAGGTTACTGAGAAATCAGGTTGATTCAGTGTATTTCAATATTATCATTGTTGCAGGGACAGCTACTTTTTCAACTCTATTGTTAGTTTTATTGTTGCTATTTTATTCTTTTAGACCCATAGATAAAGTCAGAGAATCATTGGGAGAAGTATCAAATGATCGCTTTGTCCCCATAAATGTTGAGAGTCTTCGTAATGAGTTACGAGATTTTGCTTTAGCTTACAATGCAATCATCCTGGTTCTGGAAGATGCTTCTCTGAAGCACGAAGTTGCTGAGAGAGATTTACGTTCTGAACGTGATTTTATTTCTAAAACTCTGGATTCAATAACCGATGCTGTGCTAGTGGTCAATTCCGATCGAATACTTAAACTGGTGAATCCAGCAGCTGAAAATATGCTGGGTGAAAGAGAACTGGACCTGAAAGGTTATGCCTTTGATAATATTGTTACCTTTTTTTCAAACAGATCGCTCTCCCATATAGTGAGCTGGGAAAAGTTGCTAATTAATCCACAGCAGTTAGTGAAGCTGTATTACCAGGGAAAAGACAGTGTTAAAGAGCTGGAAATGATGGCATCTCCAATGCTTGATCTGGATCGGGAAGATGTTGGTTATGTGCTGATTTTTAAGGATATAACTGAAGACCGTATGTTGCGCCGTAAAATCAATTATGAAAGTCGACATGATAAGTTAACATCATTACTTAATCGTAAAGCGTTTGAAACTAAATTTGATGACATGATTGCTGAATCGTATCAATCATCTTATCAACATGTTCTGGTGACTATAAATATTGATCATTTTAAAGTGATTAATCAAAGCTGCGGTAATGATGCAGGGGATCTACTGCTTAAACAGGTGGCTAAAATTTTGAGTCAAAATGTACGGAAGTCTGATTTACTTTCCCGATTGGGACCAGATGAATTTGGTTTGATATTGGCCTATGCAGAGCTTTCGGTAGCGGCTGATACAGTAAACGATATTTTGGCAAATATCTGTAAGACAGGTTTTAACTGGGAAGATGTTGAGTATCCGGTAACAGCAAGTGCAGCATTGATATCTTTTAGTGATATTGAAGATGATTTTTCAGAAGTGTTTTCCAGGTTAAACTCTGGCGCAATGCTGGCAAAACAAAATGGAGGGAATCAATATTACCTGATTGGAGATGATGACATTAAGGTGCAGGAACATCAATCTAACCTGTCCTGGGTTGCAAAGATTAATACAGGATTTGTCGATAAACGCTTTGAGTTATATGCCCAGCCAATTGTCCCTGTTGATGGTGAAAAAGATAAACTGTTTTATGAAATATTAATCAGATACCAGGATGAAGATGGGGTGCTTATTCAACCGGTTGAATTTTTAGGTGCTGCAGAGCGATTTAATTTAATTGAAAAAATTGATCGTTGGGTTATTTCGGAAGCTATTCACTGGATTGTAAAAAATCCTGAGCTTAAAGATAAGGTTCAATTAAGTATTAATATTTCTGAAGCAAGTATTATGTCCAGTAGTTTCCATCGCTTTTTGTTCCAGATTTTGCAGACTGACCTGGTTGATGCGAGCAATTTTTGTTTTGAGGCGACAGAAAGTTCATTCGTAAAAGATGTGGAAAAGTCGGTTGAGTTTATTAAAAAGCTAAAGAGTTTAGGGGCTAAATTTTCACTGGATGATTTTGGTAGTGGATTATCTTCTTTGACCCATTTACAACAATTCCCATTAGATTATTTGAAAATTGACGGGGTGTATGTTGAAAATATTTTGAAATATGATTATTCCACTGTTTTTGTCAGTTCGATAACGAGAGTGGGACACAGTATGGGAATAAAAGTTATTGCAGAATCAGTGGAGTCTATTGAGATACAGAATAAATTATCAGAATCTGGTATAGATTATTTGCAGGGTTCTATTATCGCTAACCCTGCTCCTCTAGAGGAAATAGATTTCAATCAGCGTTACTGAGCAATCAATAACGCTAATTAAATTTGACTATTTTTATTTATTACCCAGAGTCAGTTGTTGAAAAGTTGGAACAGTATAGTTTGACAAAATTTCATTCCGATCATTGAGTGCTCTGGTATGTACTAGCTCTTTAATGGTATCCATTTCAAGATAAGGCGTCATCATGTGAAGAAATTCATATTGATAAGTTGAGATATGGCGAGAATGACGAAAACCTACCTTGATCATACTGTCTGGGAATAGATGGTTTGCGCTAATACAGTCCAGCTCATCATCATGCTTCTGACCTTTTGCCATTTCCGCAATAATCCCCACACCAAAACCTAATCGAACATAAGTTTTAATGACGTCGGAATCGGTTGCAGTAAAAACCACATTGGGTTCCAGATTTGCATCATGGAAGGTTCGGTCTAGTTTTGAACGGCCTGTTAAGCCCAGCATATACGTTAAAATTGGATAGGCGGCAAGATCTGCCAGGGTGATTTCAGCTTTTGTGGTCAGCCCATGTCCTTTAGGAACGACTATATATCTATTCCATGTATAGGCAGGAATTGTGACCAGTTCATCGAACTCATCAATGGTTTCTGATGCTAAAACAAAATCAACAGAATTGTTAGCAGCCAGCTTGCACATGGCCTTAGGATTGCCCTGATGTACCTGCAAATCAATACGTGGGTATTTGCTGCTATATTGCTGCAGGATGGGCGGTAGAATAAATTGAGCCTGAGTATGAGTTGTGGCAATAGTTAAGCTGCCTCTGTTTGCATTTGAATACTCTCTGGCCGCCTGTTTAATGCTCTTAACATTGTTTAGCAGAGATTCCACGTGCTCCAGAACAGCATAGCCGGCGGGTGATATACCCGTTAGCTTTTTGCCGGAGCGCTCGAATATTTTAATATCCAGCTCTTCTTCAAGCAGTTTAATCTGGTGGCTAACGCCAGGTTGGGAAGTATAAAGTTCTTCAGCTGCTGAAGAGACGTTAAGGTTATTTCTTACTACCGCATCAAGGAAGCGTAATTGTTGCAATTTCACAGTAAATTCTCAGTGGTCACTTGTTTGTTATAGGTTTTAGTTATAGGGCCATGATTCTACAAGCATATGAAATACAATCAATCTTTTTGTTATAAGAATGTAATATTTCTCACAGAAGGTTGATTGTTTAATTGCTTCCTGGTGCTTTAGAGTGTTTTATTTATTGCCTTTGAGTATATGAAAACAGGGGCTTATCCCCGCTTTTTTAAACTGATGATGAAAGGTTAATCATTTTAGATGTCAAAATTAATGAGTAAAAATGGCCTGTCTGTGTCTCTATAACATGAAAACTTAACGTACCACGGGTTGCAATTTCTGCTAGGTAAACTATAAAAAGAGAACTTCAATTAATTATTCGAATAAAAAAATGAAATTTTTATTGTTAATTCTTATGTTCAACGTTTCCACATTATTGGCGGCAGAAGTTGAAGGTAAGATTAACATAATGACCGAAGTGTACCCTCCTTATAATATGCAGGTAGATGGTAAGCTTAAAGGTATTTCTGTTGAAATACTGGATGTCATGCTTGAGCGGATGGAGCTGGATCAAAATAGTAGTGACGTTATATTAACCAACTGGTCCAGAGCATATTCGATGGCCTTAAAGAAAAAAGATTATATGGTTTTCTCAACAACCCGAACGACAAAAAGAGAAAATTTATTTAAATGGGTCGGTCCGATTGTCGAGACTAAAATAGGAATTCTAGCTCCAAAAAGTAAACATATCACCCTTCGCTCATTGACCGACCTGAAGCAATATCGTGTGGGCGCAGTATTAAAGGATATTGGTGAGCAATTAATCCTGGAAGGCGGTGTCGATAAAAAACATATCCACTCTATTAGTGGCCAGAATGCGATTGAATTATCATTCAAGAAAATGGATAACAATAGAATAGATATGTTTGCCTATGATTTTGTTGTGGCTAAATATCAGGCAAAACTAAAGGGATATAATGTTGATGATTATGAAGAAATATATACTTTGAAAGAAGCAGAGCTTTATTATGCATTTAATAAAACCACCAGTGATAAAACTATTGCTAAATGGCAAAATGCATTAGATACCATTAAGGATGATGGAACCTATAATAAAATTTTAGCAAAGTACTAATGAAAAAGACCTTACATTGAAACAAAGTATAATATTTAAAACCTTACTGGTAATAGGCACTATTATTGTCTTGATCTTTGTTGCATCGGGCTACCTGGTATCACAAAGTGACAATAAGTTGATCGCAAAAATAGTGGCCTACAATCTAGATTCTACGATGAAAGCGCTAGATTATCGGCAGGAGATAAGCCTTAAAAAAAATCAATTGGAAATGCAGGCAGTTACCAATATGATTGTAAAAAATTCATCTACATTTTTACAAAACTTTGATGTAGATGGGTTAAAGGAAAACTTACTATTTGATATGAAAGGAGATGGTATCAAAGCTATTAAAGTTTGGGATAGTTCAATGAATGAACTATTTTTATTAGCTTACAAAGACAATGGGAAAATATTTTTTAAAAATACCTTACCCAAATCTTATGCAGATTACACACAATTCAAAAAACCAATTCATGACCTGTCAGATAAGGTTTACAATAAAAAAATAGGTGAAATTGTTCTTTTTTATGATGAATCTATTATTACTAAAGCGATCAATGAACTAAAAAAACAGGCCGTTCAGGACATAAATAGTTTTAACGAAACTATCGATCATGAGTTGCTTCAGGCAAATGTGGTCAAATTATCTATAGCGATAGGATTTCTGGTTATTATTTTAACCGTCATTAGTATCTTGTTAATGGTTTATGTGAATAACCCGTTGAAAATACTAAAGTCTGGCCTGGATGATTTTTTTCTTTTTCTACAAAATAAAAAAAATTCTACACAAACCATTATGTTAAATACGAGTGATGAATTTGGGCAGATGGCTTATTCGTTAAATGAAAATATATCTGTCAGTGCAAAGCTGCATGAAGAGATTAGAGGGCTTAATTTCAACCTTGAGCAGAAAGTAAAAGCCAGGACATCTGAATTAGCTGAAATTAATCAGGAGCTTCAGGATTCAATTGAATATGCCTCAACTATTCAGCGATCTTTTGTAAAAGATATTTCATTGATTAAAAACAGTGTTACCGATGCTTTTTCTATCTGGCAACCCAGGGATAAAGTGGGTGGTGATTTATATATCCATGAAGAAAGTGCTGAAGGTATTTTATTCGGTGTGATTGATTGCACCGGGCATAGTGTGCCAGGTGGATTTATGACCATGTTGGCAGGTAGTGTTATAAAAAGGCTTGCTAGCGAGTTCTTTAAAAATCCCGCAAAACTTTTAAGCGAACTCAATAAAGCTATTAAATACCAGTTAAGTCAGGAAGGTGAAAGTTCATTGTCTGATGACGGTCTCGATATGGGTTTATGCTATATAAATAAACAGAAAAATACCCTGTTGTTTTCGGGTGCTAAACTTGATTTGGTATATTTTAAAAATGATGAAATCAATATAATAAAAGCAAATAAACAAAGTATTGGATATAAAAAATCTAACTCTGATTATGAATATACAAATCATGAAATTCATGTCGATGGATCAGAGTCATTCTATTTATATTCAGATGGCATTACCGACCAGGTGGGTGGTCTTAAAAACTTTCCCTACGGCAATAAAAAATTCAAACAATTACTTTCATCCATTCAGAACAAGTCCATGACTGAGCAGGAAGAAATCATCACTGATACTCTACTCTCCTACCAGGGTGAAAATAGTAGAAGAGATGATGTTACAGTCATTGGTTTTCGGCTTTAAAGTGAATAAAGGTTTCACGCATGATTAATCTCTATAACTACAAAAATGACCTGGATTCAGATGGCATTATTTTGAGTCTGAGTGGTCCAATGAGTCATGAAATGGTTGAAAGTATTGGTCGCGCTATTCGCTTTAAAATTGGTGAGGATGGAGATAAAAGTATTGCTTTAAAAGTATTCTCGATTTTTGTTGAGCAGGTTGAAAATGTAATCAATTATTCGGTTGAAAGAATTCCACCCGAAAGTAGCATGAGCTTTGGTATTATTGTTATCGGAAAGAAAGACGGTTCTTTTTTTATCAGCGGTGGAAATAAAATTGAGACAATAAAGCAGGAAAAGTTGGAGTATTACCTTAATAAGTTAGCGTTAATGGATAAAGACGAACTAAAAATTTATTATAAAGAACGTCGCAGAGCGGATAGGGAAGGTGATTCAAAAGGAGCCGGTATAGGTTTTATTGAAATGGCCAGGAAATCGAGCCAACCCCTTGAATTTAGCTTTCAAAAAATTGATGATAAACATTCATTTTTTACCATTAAAATTACTATTTAAAGAGCAATAGAAACGACATGGATACACTGGAAATAATAGCGACTAAATCTTCGCCAGAAATTAATTTTAATGCTCAAACGAACGTGCTAAGTATTGTTGGAGAATCTTATCCTGAAAATACAGCACAATTTTATGAGCCCGTATTCGAATGGCTGGATATATATTTAACGGAGTTAAGTGAACAGCAGGTTACGGTAAATATGGAACTTATTTATTTTAATTCCAGTAGCTCTAAAGCCTTGATGGATATATTTGATATTCTTGAGGAAGCCAGTGATGATGGAAAAAATATCGTATTGAACTGGATTTATGATGAGGAAAATGATGCCGCTTTGGAATATGGTGAAGAGTTTGCTGAAGATATAGAAACACTTACTTTTAACCTTGTCGAAAAGTAAAAAGCAATATGTTGTCCAGAGAAGAAAAACTGATTGAAGAGTATGAAAATATTCTTAGTAAGGATGATTTTAGTATAGGGGAACAGGAGTTAAACAAGCTTCTGAAAGGCTATAAAAAAACATATAAGCAACTTAATAAAATAATAAAAATAAGCGATCTTCAACAGGTCGAATTAAAAGACCTGAGTGAGTCACTCAATGTCAAAACACAAAAAACTAGATCTCTACTGGATAATGCTGACCAGGGATTTCTATCCTTTACCCATGACTGTATTATTGATGAAGAGTATTCCAGAGAGTGCATAAAGTTATTGGGGAATAGTTTGGCGGGGAAAAATTTTGCTAATATTCTTTATCCTGATGATCAAAAAAGTAATATTTTTTTACAGGAGACACTGGAAAATGTGTTGAATGAAAAAGACCCGATGATCAAAGAGGTTATGCTGTCTCTGTTACCTGATGAAGTTATCTTAAACAGAAGAGCAATAAAGGTTGACTATAAAATAGTCAGTGCTGATAAATTCATGGTTGTTTTGACCAATATAACCAAAGAGCGAATACTGGAAAAGAAGATAAAGCAGGAGCAGGAAATACTTAAAATGATTGTTGCGGTTGTTAGTGACCCTGATCAATTTTATGAGCTTAAGGATGACTTTATAAGCTTTGCAGATAATAAATCATCTTTTATAAATGACAATTTACCCTTCAGTGTCAATTTGAGTGAAATCTATAGAGATATTCATACTTTTAAAGGAAGTTTTTCGCAAATACGCATGCAGGTCACAGCGCATGAATTACATGCTTTGGAAACGAAATTATCTGAATTGAAAAGAGGTGGAGAATATAGCAATACTGATCTTAGTCTTCTTTTGGATGAATCAAATATTAATCAATGGATGGATAAAGATTTAGCCATTATAGGTGAAATACTCGGTAAAGAGTTTTTTGAGAAACAGCATAAACTGGTTGTTGATGATAAGTTCATGTTTAATATTGAAGATAAAATAACTCAACTACTTCATTCTGATACCCGGCACATAACAACTTATGAAACTATTTTAAGTGAGATAAATAAAGCCCGGGGTATAAGTGTTAATCAGGCACTTTCCAGTTATCCCAAACTTTGCCAGGACATTGCTAAAATTACAGATAAGGTTATTTTTGATTTTAAAGTTACTGGTGGCGAAGATGTGCTTATGCCACTGCATTTCAAACCGTTTATTAAATCGCTGGTTCATCTATTTAGAAATGCTGTAGATCATGGAATTGAAGACCTGGAAACAAGGCTTATTAATGATAAAAGTGAGAAAGGACTCATCTCCTGCCATGTTGAAGATCATTCTGAATATATAAAAATTATTATTTCAGATGATGGGGCTGGGATAGATGTTGATCGGCTTAAAGGGAAAGCTCTACAGGCTGGTATAGTTGATCAGAATAAGTTGCTGGTAATGACCAATAATGAAGTCTTGAATCTTATTTTTCATGAAGGTTTGTCTACCAATGAAGCGGTCAGTCAGTTGTCTGGTCGTGGTATCGGCATGAACGTGGTAAAAGTGGAAGTTGAGAAATTATCCGGGCAACTTGATGTCGAAAGTCAAATGGGTAAAGGAACCAGTGTGACTTTAAAAATACCTATCGCCATATATGGAAACCTGATTAATATTGCTGCAAATTCCAGAGATAATATTACCATAGAATATATTCTGTCACCGGTGATTAACCGTGTAACATCCTTTCTTCAAAGTGATATGGGCTTTAACCTGAACAGGCAAGCTATCTTTACTTATACAACCATGCAGAAAGTAGGGCTCAAAAAATTTACCTCTTATATTCATATCAGTGGTTTGGTAGAAGTTTCTGTGTGCATGAGTTTCGATCAATTCTTACTGGATAAATTACTGGAAGAGCTCAATCATGGGCACAAAGTTTTACAGGAAGAGTTATTGGAATACAGGCAAAGTGTGTCAATGGAAGTGTTAAATATTATTATTGGGAATGCGTTGTTTAATCCTTATGATCACAGTATCTTGAAAATCACATCTCCTAATATTATTGAGCATGATGAATTAACGACTGAAGGTGCTAACGAAAAAATTGCTCATGTAATAATTGATACTGAATATGGTGAAATGCAAGTTCTGGTAGGACGATTTTAAGGAGTTATTGTGGGGAAAATACTAAATATTCTAATTGTTGATGATTCTCTGATAATGAGAAAAAACCTGATAAGAAACCTGGATATTCTCGGTCATAAAGTGATTGCTGAAGCCCAGGATGGACTGGAAGGTATTGATAGTTATAAAAGTAATAATCCTGATCTTGTTACTATGGATATCACCATGCCGGGAATGGATGGAATTACTGCCGTTAAAAAAATTAAAGAAATACACGCAGAGAGTAATATTATAATGGTCACCTCTCATGGGCAGGAGTCCATGGTGATGGCGGCCTTAAAAGCGGGTGCCAAAGGTTATATAATGAAACCGGTAACTCCAGATAAATTGAGGGAATCTATCGGGAGGATTTATCCCGAACTGGCCGGTGAAACTGAAGAAGAGCTACTTGATTTTTAGCGTTTCTTATTCACTATTTTGAAATCAAACTAAAAAATATTGCGAGGTTTAAAATGTTAAATATTTTAGTAGTTGATGACTCTTCTATGGCTATACGGAATATATCAACCTATATTAATAATATAGGTCATAAGGTCGTAGGCGAAGCATATTCTGGCAAGGAAGCCGTAGAAAAGTGCAAAAGTTTAAATCCTGATTTGATTACGATGGATATAACTATGCCTGAACTGGATGGTGTAAGTGATGGTATTGCTGCGGTTAAGCAGATAAAAAAGTTTAACCAGACTGTCGATATCATTATGGTGACTTCTCATGGACAGGAAAATCTAATTTCTCAAGCGTTACAGGAAGGAGCTAAAGGTTATATTTTAAAGCCACTGAATGAAGAGAAGCTGGCTAGAGCTATTGGAGCCATTAATAAAAAATATCATCAGGATCTTCTTCAGGATGAAGATGAGTACCTGTTGTAATAATACTTTTTTTATCAGCTAAATTTATAAAGTCTGCTAAATAATGAATGATTATAAAACAACTGAAATTGAAAGCTTAATCAGTCTTGATATGTTTGACTGGAGCTCTCTATTTGCAATAAGCATTGTTGACTTGCAAAGCTTTGAAGTGGTTTATATCAATAATGCCATGAAGACTATTATGGCAAATTCAAATGCTAAAAATTGTTGGGAAGCAAAATATGGACTACAGTCCCCCTGCATGTGGTGTAAAGCCCAGGAGCTCATCAATAAAGCGAAACTAACGACGAATGATTCACAGTCTGAGCAATATGCAACTTATGAAAATTTTAATGAGGGTGCCAATAAGTGGTATCAAATACAGGAAAAACTTACTGAACTGAAAAATGGTCATCAATATTTAATTTCCTTTGCCCTTGATATCAGTATTCAAAAAGAAGCGCAAAGTCAGTTTATTAATTCTCATGTTCAGCTTAGGCAGAAAACATTGGCTTTGGAAGAAGCCAGGAAGCAATTAAAAATCCAGGCCACTCAAGATCCATTAACGGGATTATATAATAGAAGATACCTTCAAGATGTATCTCAAAAGTTAATTAATCTGGCCCGACGAGAAAAACAGGACTTGAGCGTGATTATGCTGGATATTGATAAATTCAAAAATATCAATGATTCATATGGCCATGGAACGGGTGATGCCGTGATTAAACGCCTGGCTTCTTTGCTTCAGAAGTACTCTCGAAAAAGTGATGTAATTTCCAGGATTGGAGGTGAAGAATTTGCAATTTTACTTCCTAATACCAGTAAAAAAGGCGCATATGGAGTAGCCATGAAAATCACTGAAATGGTAGGGAAACAGAAAGTTAAAATAAATAAAACCGACAGCCTTCAGTTTACTATTAGTTCTGGAATCGATGGTGTTGATCTTGAAAGCGATCAAAATTTAGATGCGGCTTTAACCCGGGCCGACTCAGCTATGTATCAGGCCAAAACTACCGGTAGAAATAAAGTTATTTTGAATGATTAAACTCTACGTTGTTGGAGAGTGGTGCGCATGGCGCACCCTTCTATGATATTAATTATTTTAACAAATTTCCTCATTTATCAGGTCGGCGATTTCTTCCATAGACTGAAAACTTATGGCTTGTGGGTTAAAGTTCTCTTCATTGTCCGGGTTGAAAAATAAAGTAATCATGCCAGCATTAAGACCGGCTTCAATACCTACCGCACTATCTTCAATAACGATGCATTGATCTGTTGAAAATCCCATGTCTTTTGCGGCATGCAGAAATAGTCCTGGATCGGGTTTCCATATCTCGATGTCATAAGCACTGTACATATTGTGTCCAAAATATTTAGTTAACCCACACACCCTAACTGATAATTCGATTTTACTCATGGGACCGCTGGATACGACTGCTTTGCTTTGTTTGAGTTGATCAAGTGCCGTAATGATGCCGTCAATGGGTTTCAGGTCTGCTTCAAACAGTTGTGCAACTAACTCCCGATAACTGGAAGTAAAGTTATCGGCCAGAGTAATCTCATATTCATTACTGAGATTATCAAGAATATTGGCCATTTTCCAGCCACTGAATCGGGATGTTAATTCATCGGCATCCAGAGTGATACCAAGGGTTTTAAATTTGGTGGCTAATGCGATGTTGCCCAGTCTTTCACTGTCAACCAGTGTGCCATCACAGTCGAAGAGTAAACATTTTGGCATTGATTATGTATAGTTATTAATGGTTTTTAGAAAAGTCATGTGATGATCACAACTCCATTGGTATTGAAGATTGAATTATAGTGGCCTTCTATGGCTTTCTGGTATTTTATTTTCCTTGGCATACTCTTGTATCCTTTGCTGTAGAAAACCTTTAAAGGCTGATGCCTGAGGATAAATCAGGTAGCTTTAAGTAAGCCGTAAACAGCATGGTCAATAATCTCTCCATGTAGGTTTTCACAGTGAGAAATGATGCCTTCGAGTGTTAATCCAAGTTTTTTACAAACTTGTCGGCTGTTGTTGTTTTCACTGGCGGCTCTTATTTCAATTTTTTGTATACCCATTTCATTAAAAGCATGTTTAATCATTGTATTACAGGCACGAAACATAATGCCATGACCCTGGTGTTCTTCGGCTAGCCAATAACCGATTTCTACTTTCTTTAAACTCTGGGATATTTTATTAAAGCTGATAAGTCCTATTAGTTTACTTTCTTTTTGAATACCACAAACCAGGCATGTTCCATCACCAAAACCTGAAACAGAACGTTTAATAAACTCCCTGATATCATCGACAGATTTAGTTAATGGAGGGAATGCTAACCATTTGGTGAGATAGTCCCGGTTCTTATCGACAAGGTTATACAGCTCCTCTGCCAAGGCGGGATGTAGGAATACTAATTGTAATTCATCATCAATTTTTTGTTTGAACACTGTTTTTTCTCTATGAGTGTGATTCTATCTTGTTCTAAATAAGATCTGGCTGTTTTATATATAGACAGTTTAAGTATTATTCTTTTTTTTATAAGTTTGCCACACTGCATTTACTACACAAGAAAAATATACTGATGAACCTGAAAACACCTCTATGGTCTCCAGACAAAAAACAGCTGGAACAAGCTAACCTGACTCGCTTTATCAAATATGTTGAAGAATCAACGGGTAAAAAAATCACTGATTATGAAACTCTGTATCAATGGTCAATAGACGAGAAAGAATCTTTTTGGTCATTGTTATGGGATTTCTGTGAAATTATAGGTCATAAAGGTGATCTGGTTTTAGTCAATGGAGATGATATCGAAAAAGCTACCTGGTTTCCTGATGCGACATTGAATTTTGCTCAAAACCTGTTGCGGGAACGCAGCGATAATACTGCCATTACTTTTAAAGCTGAAGACCAGCTTGAATATCAGCTGAGTTTTAATGAGTTGTATGGACAGGTTGCAGCTGTTGCAGCCTGGTTGAAAAAGCAAGGCGTTGTTAAGGGAGATCGAGTAGCGGCTTATTTACCCAATATGCCTGAAACTATTGTGACCATGCTGGCGACGACCAGTCTGGGGGCTATCTGGACTTCTACATCCCCCGATTTTGGTGAAGAGTCTGTGATTGATCGGTTCGGGCAAACTCAGCCTAAAATACTTTTTACCACCGATGGTTATTTTTATAACGGTAAAACTATTGATATCCGAAATAAAGTTGAAATGATAAAGCAAGGATTGCCGACTTTACTTCAAACTGTTGAAATTCCACTGGCCAATTGTGCTGGAGAATCATCGGGCGTGAGCTGGAAAAGTATTCTAGATGAAGACCATGAAGAGGAAATAAATTTTGTACAGACCGATTTTAATCACCCCCTTTATATTCTCTATTCCTCAGGCACTACCGGTAAACCAAAGTGCATAACACATAAGGTTGGAGGAGTATTACTTCAGCACCTAAAAGAGCATAGGCTGCATAGTGATATTAAGCAGGGTGACAGGGTATTTTATTTTACAACCTGTGGCTGGATGATGTGGAACTGGCTTGTTACAGCCCTGGCTTCACGAGCGACCGTGGTGTTATTTGATGGAGCACCGTTTTACCCCGATGGAAATGTGTTGTGGGATTATGCCGAAAAGGTTGACATGACACTACTTGGAACGTCTGCAAAATATATTGATGCTCTACGCAAGAATGATATTAAACCCGTTGAAACTCACCATTTAAACTCGTTGAGAACAATTTGTTCGACAGGTTCTGTTTTAGCACCTGAGAGTTTTGATTTTGTATATGAATCAATTAAAAAAGATGTCAACTTAGCCTCTATTTCTGGTGGAACAGATATAGTTTCTTGTTTTGTTTTGGGTAACCCTGTTCTTCCCGTATTCCGGGGTGAAAGCCAATGCCGTGGACTGGGAATGGCAGTTGAGGTTTTTAATAGTGATGGAGTCGCTGTTACTGATGAAAAAGGTGAGCTGGTGTGTAGTCAGACATTTCCCTCTCAACCGTTGTGTTTCTGGGGAGATGATTCAGGTGATAAATATCATGATGCTTATTTTAGCGTGTTCAATAATGTCTGGCATCATGGGGATTATGTTCGATTAACAATAAATGGTGGCATAGTCATTTATGGGCGCTCAGATGCTACATTAAATCCTGGAGGAGTGCGTATCGGTACTGCTGAAATTTATCGTCATGTTGAGCAGCTAGATGATGTTGTTGAAAGTATAGTGATCGGGCAGGAGTGGAATAATGATGTTCGAGTAGTTTTATTTGTGGTGCTTAAACCGGGTGTTGATCTTGATGAACAATTGATTGCTTTGATCAGGAAAACTGTTCGTGAAAAATGTACACCACGTCATATGCCAGCAAAGGTAATACAGGTAGCTGAAATTCCACGAACCAAATCAGGAAAAATTGTGGAGCTAGCGGTAAGAGATGTTGTACATAATCGAGAGATAAAAAATAGAGGTGCTTTAGCCAATCCACAAGCTCTCGAGCTCTATAAGAATATTCCCGAATTACAGTAAGGTGCGCCGTGCGCACCAATTGCTAATATGAAATTATTTTTGGTGCCTGCGGCACAGTCTACGGGTATGTCACTACAACATCATAAACTATTGTCTGTTCTGTTAGAGCTGGAATTGTCAGTTTAAATTCAGCCATTGTTGGTGAAATTTTTAAATATGCATGTGAAGGTTTTTTTATCATCCAGCTTTGGCTAGGCATGATCTCGGTGATGGCGAGGGTCTGTTGTTCCTCCCCTCCATTATTTATCTTTATTTTCCGCTTCAGTTGAATCTGTTTTTTACTTAGTTGACGATGATCTTTAGTACTGCGCTCAATTGATATATCAAATGCTTTTCCCAGTTTTATTTCCAGCTCTTCGCTTATAGCGGTGTGGTCTATATTATCTTCGCCAATAAACTGTTTATGACCCGAATTGTCTTTGCCGTATACCCTGATAGTTCCTTTTGGCAGAGGTAGTCCAAGGTCGGGTTTTGCATTTTTAAATACCAGTATTTGATCAGGTTTTGATTTTTGTGTATTCAGACCACGGCTGTTGACATAGGCCTGGTCCTGCAGAATTTTCTGTACTGGAATATTGTTTCTGGCAAATAGTTTTATCTGCTTTGACTGGTTATTGTTGATGGTTGTTTTATGTGGAACAGAATACAGGTGATAACCATGTAATGCCTGCTCGGTTACCGGAGCCATAGCCTTGCGCTGGAAGTTATCACTTTCTGCCATCATGGTGCGCATAACGCTGGGTCTTTGCATATTTACGTCACCGGCCAGTAACTGCAAATTTGTATTGTGATAACTGATGCCGCTAAAATTTTTGAGGGTGATCCAGCTATCTAAAGTGGCCCTGTTTTGTTGTTTATTGAGTTGCATAACATAATCACTTTGCCAGCTTAAACCTGTGGTCAGGTAGGTTAACTCAACTTGCTTTATTCCTTCGGTGGGCTGATTTAATAATAGAGATAGTGTTGGTGTGGTGCGTAAGTTTCCCGGTACTTCATTAAATATCATGTGGTAATTGGTATTAGGGTTCAATGTTTCCAGGCTGCCATCCTGCATCTGTAGAATAATGCCTCCATTGGTAGAGAGGATTTTTCCGTCGATCCATTCAATAGTTTCTCCTGTCTCTTTGGATCTGCGGGCGATGCGTACATTTTTGCCGATATTTTTATTCACCAGTGACTGGGGTGAAAGCAGATCAAAATCATAATTCTGTTCCAGTACATCCAGACCTTCAATGGCTACAGTTTGAGGCATTATTTTTTCTGCTACATCCATGAAAGCGAGCCTTTTTGTATCGGTTGGTAAGGTAATGTTGCGACTATCTTTTACCAGTGCACGGCCACCATTATAAACAGTCAGGCTCAGGTTATTCTGGTCATTGCTGGTTGACTTTGTTTCTGCGAAAACCTGGCTTAATAAGCTGGAAAGAAGTAACACGGGAATAACGTGGTATTTAAATTGTTTCATAGAGGGCTTCCTTTTTATGTTTTGCTTTTTGCCGAGTTAATAGAATAGGAAAATTAATCAATCCAGGCAAGATGGTAATTGAAGAATGATTAACCTATAGTGAATGAAACTGAGCAGGGAGAATAATAATGAGTGAAAATTATATCGGTTATAAATCAGGTGCAGATTATGCGGGTGCTGAAGATTTAATAGAGGAAGAGTGGGCTTATCTACAGCAAAATCGTGAGGATTTTGATCGTGATAATATCAAAGCCGTTGCTCTGTCTGGAGGAGGCATTCGATCGGCAAGTTTCTGTTTAGGCGTTATGCAGGCTTTGGCTGCAAATGATAAATTAAAAAAAATAGACTATCTATCAACTGTTTCTGGTGGTGGTTATATCGGGGGATCTCTGTCCTGGTTATGGAGTGGCTTGTGGAAAAAATCGGGTTCTCAAAGTCCTGATTTTGGAGTAGCCCCAGGTGATTTCCCTTATGGAACAGAAGGCAGACGTTTTGATTCTTTAGATCCTCAGGCAAATCGAAACCAGGCATCATTACTTCGACACTTACGCCAACATGGAAAGTACCTGACGCCGGGTAATGGTATTTCAGCGCTCTCTTTTGTATCCATTGTGTTGCGAAGTATTGTCATGGGCTTTGTGACTTTGATGGCTTTGGCCAGCTTTGTATTTGCCCTGTTTTATTCAGTTAGTATTTTTAATCCCGGCGATGCAGTGGCTAAATATTTCTGGGATGTTGCTGGCTTATCTCTGTTGCTGGGTTACCTGGGATTACACTTTTTGTACATGGTAGTGCTGGCCGGGTTGAAGCATACCTCGAACAGTCAACAGGGTTATAAACTCCTGCGATTATTTGAAACGGTTTTACCCTGGCCATTAATATTTGCGTTGTTTGTGTACTTATTAGCATCGATACACTGGGTTCAGGTGAGCTTGAGTGATTGTGCATTGTCTCTACAGGTAGCAAGTGGTTCAACATTGCTGGGTGCGTTATTTGGTTCAATAAGTAAAGATTCAGGCTGGCGCAAATATTTATCCTATATTCCTCACAGCTTACAAATGATCCTGGCTGCAGTGTTGATGATTTTTGGCTTACTGGTCTTAGCCGATTTTGTTGTTGAAAAAATGGTTGTTGTTGGCGGTAATGATTACCTGGTCATGACTGCGATATGTGCTTTATTTGTTACCCTTGTAGCCTATATTCTGCCCATCAATAATATTTCTATCCATCGTTATTATCGTGATCGGTTAATGGAAACTTTTATGCCTGATGCAGAGAAAATAATTAATGGTGATGAAGCATTTGAGGCGAACCGGGCAAATGGAACGGCGGTGCATAAAATGAAACTGGATAAAAATAATCCAGTGCCTTATCACCTGATAAATACGAATATTATTCTGGTTGAATCTGATATTGCTAAATTTCGTGGCAGGGGTGGTGATAACTTTTTACTCAGTCCCCTGTTTTCAGGCAGTAATGCTACCGGGTGGAGAAAAACTGAAGAATTCTGTGGTGGCAAGATTACTTTGCCGACAGCAGTGGCTATTTCAGGGGCAGCGGCCAACCCGGATTCGGGTGTTGCTGGTCGAGGGCTGACGACTAATGTAGTTGTTTCAGTATTGATGTCTATATTTAATCTTCGTCTTGGATATTGGGCCAGTAATCCAAACCCTAAAAAACAAAAAGACCAACGAAAAATTCCTGGTTATTTAATACCCGGATTCTGGGAAATGTTGCGACGAAATAAAATGAATGAAACAGCCGAATTTGTTCAATTGTCTGATGGAGGACACTTTGAAAATCTGGCTCTGTATGAATTATTTAGGCGAAGAGCAAGTCTAATAATTGTCTGTGATGCAGGTGCAGATGCAAATTATGAGTTTAGTGACTTAGCTAATGCTATTGAAAAAGCCAGGGTTGATTTTGGTGTCAAAGTTGATATCAATAAAGAAGATCTTGACGTTTTAGTACCGGCAACCAGTCCCGGTCAATCGGGTATGGATTATCCTGTCGCTGAACAGGGGTATCTGCTGGCTGATATTTTTTATGAAAATGGAGACAGTGATGTTAAACCGGGAAAACTTATTTATATTAAAACCACTTTAACAAAAGATATAAATGCAGATATTCATGGCTACAAACGGGTTAATCCTTCTTTTCCTGATCAATCGACTGTTGATCAGTTTTTTGATGAAGTGCAGTTTGAAGCCTACAGAGAACTGGGCTGGCAGATAGCGCAGGATATGCTAAAGAATGAAGATGTTAAGTTGCTTCTTTAGTGGTAACTTAAAAAGTAGGGGGTAAATACTGAATGCTCTCAGACAAAAAAAGGGCTGCAAATAGCAGCCCTTTTTTATTGTTTGCCTGAAGTAAATTAACCTTCAGCTTCAACCGGTATTAAAGTCAACTCAACGCGACGATTTTGTGCACGGCCAGTAGTCGTTTTATTGTCAGCAATGGGGCGTCCTTCACCGCGTCCTACGGTCATGACACGATCGAAACTGATTCCACCATTATCAATCAGGTAGTTACCTACGCTGGTTGCACGGTAGTAAGATAGTTTCTGGTTAGATTCGGTAGAGCCTACGCTATCGGTATGTCCGGCTACTTCGATCAGGGTTTGATTGAATTCATTTAATACTAAAACAACCGAATCCAGCACTTCACCAAAATTAGCCTGCAATGTTGATTTTCCAGTAGCAAAAGTGATATTGCCTGGCATATTTAAAATAACCTCATCACCATTACGGGTAACACTGACGCCAGTACCTTCGAGTTGATCGCGTAATTTAGCTTCCTGTTTATCCATGTAAGCACCAACGCCTGCGCCTGTTACGCCACCAACACCTGCGCCAACTAAAATCGCTTTGCGACGATCACGGCTGCTTTTATCACGGGCTGAAATATATCCAATCAGTGCTCCGATGCCTGCTCCAATAGCACCACCTTTAGTAGTACTGCTAGTTTTTTGTTCTCCGGTATAGGCATCCAGTGTTTTACAGCCAGAAACTGAAGCTGAAAGAGCAGCGATAATGGCTACGGTAATAAGTTTATATTTCATGGGGCTCTCCTAAAAATTAGATCATTCTAACAATTGAGTTTATTGAAGTCATTGGAATTAAGTAACAATATATTAGAGTTTGTTAATGTAGGTTTGTAATTCATCGGCTAAAAGTTATTGTGATTTTATTCGGTCTTAGTAAACTCATTCTGATTTATCGATACGATTATATTTTGAACTATGAATAAACGACTGGTTATTGGCCGTTTACTTCCGGTACTGATTATTGTGCTGGCAGTGAGTGCTTTTTCCTATTTGAAAGCCAGCAAACCGGAACGCAAGAAACCGGTTGCAAAGGAAAAAGTCTGGCTCATTAATGCTATATCTGTGAAGCCGGGTTCACTAGCGCCTGAATTAACCTTGCATGGTAAAGTTGAGACCCCTGCTTTGCTTAGAGCGGCAGCACCGGGAGCGGGTCAGATAACGCAGGTTCTGGTTCGTCCCGGCGAGATAGTGAAACCGGGACAGGTACTGGTTAGCATGGATGACCGTGATTTTGCCGCTGCAAATTTGCAGGCTAAAGCAGATGTTATGGATATTGATGCTCAGCTGGCTGAACTCAAAATCAGGAATTTGTCCAATGTAAAAGCTTTGGAGCAGGAGAAAAAATTACTGGACCTGGCTAACAGAGAAGTGAAAAGAGTCGAACGGTTGAAAAGTAATAATCTGACTTCTGAATCTGCTTTATCCGATGCTCATGAAATGTTGGGCAGGCAGGAACTTTCTTTGCTAGGCAAACAACTGGAAGTTGATCGTTATAAAACGACAGTCAAGCAATTACGGGCCAGGTTATCTCGTGCAAAAGCGCGTCTTGCTGAAACTAGCCTTGCAATTGAACGTAGTGAAATTAGTGCTGATTTTGCAGGTATCATCGCCAAAGTGCCTGTTTCTACGGGTGATCGGGTTCAAGTTGCAGATATTCTTGTGAGCCTTTATGCACTGGATTCGCTTGAGATTCGAGCCAGCATTCCGGCCGGTTATCAGGCTGAAATTCAAACTGCTTTAGAAAATGGTGATCTACTAACAGCCAGGGCAGAAATGTCTGGCAACCTTTTCCAGCTTGAGCTACTCAGGCTGGCCGGTGAAGCTCGTGCCGATGGCATCGATGCATATTTTAAAGTGACTGATGGTTCCAGCAGGTTACGAATTGGTAACCTTTTAAATGTAAATTTACAACGCCCTGTGCAACACAATGTGATTGCTGTTCCTTATCGGGCAATTTATGGTAACAACCGTGTTTACATACATCGTGAAGATCGCATGGTTGCGGTGGATGTGGAAGCTGTGGGTCTATTTGAAGAAGATGGCAAACCCGCATTATTAATTCGCAGTAATAATCTCCAGTCGGGAGATCAAATTATTACCACTCATCTTTCGAATGCGGTAGACGGTTTGAAAGTTAAGTTGGTGAATGAATAACGATACATTACGAACTAGGGCAGGATGCCGTGGAGAAAACCATGCAGAAGTTAGTGTTGAGTCACAAAGTAAAATAGTTGGGATTAACCTGGTGAGTAATAGAAGTTAAATGATTTTATGCAACCCAGATAAGTGTTACTTCTTCGTACACTTCGTGTCTTCGTGGTGAAAAGTCTTTAAAAAAATATATTTATCTTATAGAAAAATGAAACATAAAAACGATCTGTTAGGTATTTTTGTCAATCATAAGGTTGCACCGAATCTGTTGATGGTGATCATGATTCTGGCTGGACTGGTGGCGTTGAAGAAACTGAATGTACAGTTTTTTCCTAACTTTGAATTTGATGCCATCTCTATCAGTACCGTGTGGAGTGGGGCCAGTGCTGAAGATATAGAGCGCGCCATTACGATTCCACAGGAACAGCGTTTGCGCAATGTCGATGGTCTGGATGAAATGAGTTCTTCTTCTGCACCTGGTGTTTCCGGCATCACGCTGAACTTTGAAGAAGGTATGGACATGATTCTGGCGCTGGATCAGGTGAAGAAGCAGGTGGATGACTTCACCAGTCTGCCTCAGGATGCAGAGCAGCCCAGAGTATCTCAGAGTATTCGTTATGAATCGGTTGCCCGACTGTTGATTAGCGGGCCCAATAATCTTGATGATTTGCGCAAACTGGCGAGAAAGTTTGAGCAACAGCTACTGGATCGGGGCATCGATAAAGTTGATCTGGAAGGGTTGCCCAAAGAATCAATTTTGATTTCGGTACCTTCCGAGCAAATGTATAACCTGGGGCTTAACCTGTCACAGATCGGTGCAAAAATTGATCAGGTCAGCCAGGATTTGCCTGCAGGACTTGCAGGGGAAAATGATGGGACACGCGAGCTCCGTAGCCTGAATCAACGACGAACCCCCAAAAGCTTTGAAGATTTACCGCTACTAGGCAGTGAAGGTAATCGAATCAATCTGGGGGATATTGCCCACATAGAACGGCGTATTAAAAGTGGTACGCAAACCATCACGCTGGAAGATAAAAAAACGGCAGTTCTGGTGTTGCGGCGTAGTGTGAATGGCGACTCGTTAAAATCTGCAGAAATATTGCAACAATGGCTGGATGAGGTAAAACCAACATTGCCACCGAGTGTGACAGTTAAGGTGTTCAGTGAGCGTTGGCAATTGATCAAACAGCGTATCATGCTGCTGCTGAAAAATGGTGCAGGTGGATTGGTACTCGTGCTGCTAATTTTATACGCGTTCCTGTCGACCCGGGTTGCTTTCTGGGTGGCTGTGGGTATTCCCATATCATTCATGGCGACTCTTGCTGTACTTTATCTGGCAGGCGGTAGTATCAACATGATCAGCCTGTTTGGGTTGATCATGGCGCTTGGTATTATTGTGGATGATGCGATTGTGGTAGGGGAGGATGCCCAGGCTCATTACGACATGGGAGAAGACCCGCTTAAAGCGTCTGAAGGTGGTGCGCGGCGTATGTTATCACCGGTTATGGCTTCTTCTTTGACCACGATTGCTGCATTTCTGCCATTGATGCTGATTGGCGGCCGAATGGGTAATATGATGCAGGCAATTCCGATGGTGATTATCAGTGTCATCATTGCCTCGTTGATAGAAAGTTTTCTTATCCTGCCTGGGCATTTGCGCCATGCATTTGTTGATAACCACCGGGATACTCGTTCAGCCCTTCGTATCAAGCTGGATAATGCTTTTGAATATTTTCGTGATCGAATGTTCAGACCTGTTATTACACTAGCCATTGAATTTCGCTGGAGTACTATTGCACTGGGTATCGGGGTGTTTATTCTGACCATAGGTTTAATTTTGGGAAGCCGGGTTGGCTGGCGCTTTTTTCCATCACCAGAATCCACGACGGTTTATGCTAATGTCAGGTTTGTAGCGGGTAGCGGGCAGGATTCGGTTGAAAAATTTCTTACTCATATGGAGCGGACACTGCATCAAACGATAGAAGGTCTGGATGAAAAAGTGGTTGATACCTATTACGTCAGGCATGCTTCATCCACCGGTAAGGGTCGTGCTATTAAAGGTGAGCGCAATGGTTCTATCTACGTCGAATTAACAGCACCAGATAGTAGAAACACTAATAATAACAAGTTCATCAAATTATGGAAAAAGCGAGTTAAAATTCCTGCAGGAGTTGAATCTTTTAAAATTTCCTCACGACGCACCGGGCCTTCAAAGCGGGATTTAAATGTTCGTTTAAGCGGTGGTGATCCACAGCAAATGAAGCTGGCAGCTCTGGAGCTTGCCGAAGCATTAAAGGGCATAGCGGGAGTAAGTGCAGTTGATGATGATTTGCCCTACGGTTTTGAACAATTGATTTATTCTCTGACACCGGCAGGTGAAGCTCTGGGGTTGAGTATTATTGATCTGGGACGGCAGTTAAGAGCGGCTTATGATGGGATTTTACTGCAACGCTTTCAGGATGGTGCCGATGAAGTTGATGTCAGGATTCAACTACCAGACTCTGAAAAGCGCTATTTAACCAGTCTGGACAAGTTACCGGTTCAATTACCTGATGGACGTTTTGTGCCTCTCAACAGCGTGGCATCCTGGGCATCCCGTCAGGGCTTTGAAACGTTAAGACACACGGATGGTTTACTGGCAGTTTCGGTCACCGCCGATGTGAATGAAGACATTAATAATACGGAAGATATTACGACAGACTTACGTGAATCTACACTGCCTGAATTAACTTCTCGATATGGCATAAATTATTCGCTCGAAGGTCGAGCCGCCAGCCAGCGTGAAACACTGACCGATATGAAAATTGGGGTCGGCATTGCTTTTGCGTTAATTTATCTGGTACTAGCCTGGGTGTTTTCTTCTTATGGCTGGCCTTTTCTGGTGATGCTGACTATTCCACTTGGTTTAACCGGGGCGGTGTTGGGTCACTGGGTTATGGGCATGGATATGACCATGTTAAGCCTGTTCGGTTTTTTTGGCCTGTCCGGCATCGTGGTTAATGATTCGATTATTCTGGTGACATTTTATAAACATATTCGGGCAAAAGGTTTGAGCATTCATATGGCGTTGGTTGAAGCAGCCTGTCAGCGGTTACGTGCTGTGTTGTTGACATCTTTAACCACCATAGCAGGCCTAACCCCCTTATTATTTGAAACGTCTCGGCAGGCGCAATTTCTTATTCCAATGGCTGTTTCCATTGCTTTTGGACTGGCTTATGCAACATTATTGATTCTGATGGTGATTCCTGCCATGTTATCGGTGTATGAAGATGTGGCAGAGTGGTTTAAGCAGGGCAGTAACCCTGTGAGTACTGAAGTGAATTCGTAGAGGGAGCTCTGCGTAATCATAAAAATTAAAAAAAAGCATAGAGCGTTCTGTGTGATGAGATATAAGTTGCGGAGAGGATTATAGCGATATGCCGCCAATTTATTGGATTTGGTTTCAGCCAAAGAGTCAGAAGTTGCCAGGGCTAACTGGTTAAAGCAGAACCCTAAAGGTAATGGCAAGGTGGCGACACTTGGCTGGTGTTTTGGTGGTGGCTGGTCGCTGGAAACATCTTTGCTGGCACCGGTTGATGCAATGGTTATCTACTATGGCTGTGTAACCAGGTCGGTGGTTCATCTTGCTTCATGAAACAGACCGGTTTCTGGGCACTTTGGTATTTTCGATAAATCCATTAATGAAAAAATGGTAGGAAAGTTTGAAAAAGCACTGGATGAGGCTGGTAAGGAAGATGATACCCATCACTGGTCTACCGCTAATCATGCTTTCACAAATCCGGTCGTGTGACCTGAAATAATTAAGTTTGTACCAATCACATATATATGTGATTGATTCTTGGAGTATCAACTTGTTAGAAAAATTAGTTTAAGTCTGTACTCTTTCCTATCCTCAAAAACGGTCATTCATTTTCATTGTTAAAATAACAGTAGACCCGAATTTTCCGGCCTCTACAGCCGTAGGAACCGGCATAAGTGGCGATTGGAGATAGTCACATAACGATGTAAATAGATATCAATTAATACTGACCCGAATGCCACTAAGTTAAGGCGGTTTTTCACTGACCATTAGTGGTAAAATTATACTGAATTTCACCACTAATTATCGACAAATATGACCCCGATGCTTTCTGGTTGGCACTTACCAACTTTACGTAAAAAGCCGAGAGCAGGTGTTCAAAAAATAATTAAAGATAAAGAGAGAATTCACAATATGTCGTTCAGTCGCTTAGGCATTGCAGCGATCCATGAAGGTAAAAGAGTCCGGTTTTTTAATGCCGTGGATCTGGTTAATCAACGGCAACTGGAAAAGCAAATGGACAAAACTGAATCACTGGCCCGTACCCCTCATTTCATGAGGAGTCTTTTCCTAAGCCAGTAGGTACTATGTTGCATAGCAGTCTCTACCGGTCTTCTTTTCCATGCCAAATTCGTAAAATATAGATGTGGTTTTCGAGTATGGTATATCGTACTAGATAGTCTCCAGTAATTAAATCCTGTGTACCAGGCAACTCATCAACATTAATACCCATGTCTGGCTGCTCCACTAACCTCAGTATCGATCCTTTTAATCTCTGGCTTATACGTCTGGCTGCAGTTGGATTTTTGGCAGCGATAAACTCACGTAAACGAACTAGGTCTTTTTGTGCACTAAGGGTGAATAGGAGCTTATTCATTTGTGCAGTGGCTTCTCCGATTCGGTACCCCAGGTATCCAGCCAGTCTAAAATTTCATTACCATCCGTGACTCGACCAGCTTTGATATCGGCCAGTGCTTCATAAGTTTCTTCCAGCATCTTTGTTTTACGTTGCTCTCTGGTAAGATACTCTTTAAGCGCATCATTGATGATCCAGCCTTTGGATCTCCTTAGTTTTTCTGCTGCCTGCTCAAGTTGACTCATCAACTCATCAGGCATTCTCACGCTCGTCATTCCCATAATAAATATCTCAAATAATGCTTTGCATTACAATGCATTATATACTAGTTCTTTAATATGTCATTATCAAAGTTTCGGATCACTGAAACTTTGAATTGCCCAACTTGACTGAGATTTATTTGTACAAAAAAATAGAAATGTAGACTGACATGAGGTCAAGATTTAACTAAAAAATGATAAAAACCAGCCGTTCCAATTACATCATGAATGGGCTATTAGTACCCCTGGATATCATTCCTGAGAGGATATAGTCTTCGACAGGTTAGTGTTATTATGCAAAGCTTTGCATAACGCCACTTATGCGGAGTATGGAATTATGCTGAGTTTGGAATAGCTTGGGTGAGTAGGGTCCTGCAGATGGGGGTCTTAGGCTTAATACTCACTTTTTAACTTGGCATAATAATTAAAGCGTTTCGGAAATCTTATCGATGCAACCTGTACTTTATGACACAAAAAATCGGACATCTGTTTCCTGAAATTACTCAACTGGCTGGACTTTCATAGCCAAATCGCTCAGAAATAATATAATAGAGGTGGTTTCGTATTAAAGATAAGCTCCATTAACATGAGATGCCAATCCTAATGAGGGCATTTATTATGTCCAGTAAGTTATAACAACAACTTAATGAAACCCTTTAAAAATATGAATTGTGACACTCTGGCCATGTCCAACTCAGCATAATACGATACTCAGCATAAGTGGCGTTTGGAGACATTCATGTTTTGAAAAATACGGAAATAAAATCCAAAATTCCATTTATTTACTTGGCCAATTGTACATTCAAAATTGAAGAAAGCAGTCATTTGGAAATAACTTTCTTCAAACTTGATAACGTTGGCGGTAAGTGGACCAATGCAAGGATCGTAAGCGACGCGGCATTGGGTCCACTTGAACGCCCCCTTGTTTGGCAGCGTGCAACTCTCTCGGTTGGACCTCAATCTCTGATCTGGGACATCCACCACTCAGGTCTCTCAGTATACCCCAGGAATCAACCGATAGCGCACGCGTCGTGCATAGTCTCGATAGCCCGGTAACTCTTCCTGTAAAGTCTGGTCTTCAAGTACGGTTCTAATCAACGTGATGATTGATGCTACCGCCGCAGGAATCAGTGTCCATACCGAGCCCAGAGCAAGAACAATACCGAACAGTGCAAGAATATTTCCGGCATAACCCCGGATGCCGCACAAACCGGTACGGGCCACTGTCACACACCACATGCCCTCGATCCGTCTGAATGCGCACCACGCTGGAGAAAAAGTTGTTCTCTGCCAATGCCCATGCAGCGAAAGCGTATCCGAGTGAGATCAAAATGAAGCTGATCACGATGATCAATAGTGGAAATTCGGAGGACCAGTTATAACGGTGGTCCAGCCCTGCTACAATGACCATAGGAAACCCGATACTCACCGCCATCAGTGGAGAAAGCACTTTGTCCCAGGCTTTTGCGTTTTGGATATTTTCAATACTTTGTCTTTCGGCTGTTAATCCAGGATGTCGTTGTTCCGCCCACATGCGCCCACCAATACCAGCGGCCAAGATCAGCATGGAATATAGTCACGCCTGCCACCAGTCGAGATCCCCACCGCATATGAATATAATCAGCGGGATTAGGAGATACACCACAACTAATCTGATCCACTGGCGAGGGGATACTGTTTGAGTTGCCTCTTCATTAACCGTCTTTACTGACATATCATTCCCCAAAATAAAATTGATTTGGGTGTTACTTCAATCTCTTTAGTAAACCTGCGCGACGTTCCATATTACACCTTGTATCCCAATTTACGAAAGGTGCCAAAATATCGTGGAGTTCGTTTGCAATACCTACCATATTCTTTATCAAAAATTCTATGTAAATGCTCCTCTTCAACCATAATCATCTTTCTTGTCCCCACCCAATAGACAAGTGCCGCTATCAAGGCAAGTAGAGAATTCCAAATAAACGGCACTGAAAGAACAATGAGACCGTAACCGATTATTTGAGGATTCCTTGTAAATCGGTATATACCCTCCGATATGAGCTGATCTACTCTCTGCCCATCAATCCTTGCAAACAATTCGAATCCTTTGAAACCTAAACCGAGAATTAAAATACCCGTTACAGCCAAACAACTACCAAATATCAATGAAGTAAAGCTGCTAGAAAACTCTGGTGCGTTTTTTAGCCAATAAGACACAGAGAGGTACTCGTCAGCCCTTATTAACGAAAGATCCCAATAAGAACATGTAAATAGTTGTGCATGTAGAACAAAAACCATTACTTGTAAGAAGGACGATAGCCTGGTGAGTTTCCCTTGTTCGGCATAATCTCTCCTTACTTTGTGAAACACCATTACCGAAATCACTATCAAGCTTATGAGAACGGCAATGAAAATAGTAAGATTTATTTCATCCATTTATTTTCTTTCGCATAACGAACCTATAGAAAAAAACCATTTGGGGACATGATTCCATTCATCTGTTTTTTATTATTCATATAGTTTACTTTGCCGATTACTGGTGAAGATTACAATTATTTTTTATTGGTTTTTTAATACGTCTTTGTATGACCGCCTTATCTAAAACATCATCCCAACGAAGCGGCTAAACCCAATGCCTATCGATACTCCAGTCCATGTGCAATTTTAGGGAATAACATAAGATAGGTGGAATAAGCATCTGAGAACACAGCTGTCCAGTAACTTACCCTCAACCAGATAATTTTATTTTTCATAGTAAACTTCCTGCATTTAGACAATAAACCATTCATTTATAAACTTTAAATCTTCATACTGTTAGAGCATTTTTCTCAGTTATCTTTCACCACCTGATGAATTCCCTTTATGACCATCTGTAACGGGTAGGAGGCGAGTTTCTCCTATCTTCATAATCCAGACTTGCTCTACAGTTAATCCTGCTTTTTCACCAGCTTCCTTAAATCGTTTTGCCGGTTCTAATATGGGTTCATCAGACATTTCAATGGTACCCCAGTGCATGCCAACAAAAGTAGTTGCGCCTATCTCTATTCCTATATTAATGGCCTCTTCCGGAGTGGTATGATTATTAACACCATATTTCCTGTTTCCGTAGGTTCCAATGGTCAGCATGGCTAAATCAAATGAGTTAAAATTTTTGCCAATCTGTTTAAAAATTGTAGGCGAGTAAGCCGTATCACCAGCAAAATAATATTTCCCGGAGGGAGTGACAATACTCCAGGAGCACCATAGAGTTTGATTCTTATCCGATAATCCTCTTCCAGAATAATGCACTGTCGGAAGTGAAGTTATCTGGAAATCAAAAATCGAAAAGCTTTCGTTCCAGTCCAGTTCATGCACATGAATATATCCTCTTTCGGTAAAAAAGCTTTTTAGCTTAAGAGGAACAAAGACATGGATGTTTTCTTTACCAGGTAGCGCTTCGACAAACTTTTCATCCAGGTGGTCATAATGGTTATGCGAAATAAGCATGACATCAATCGGAGGTAAATTGCGCATACTGATACCGGGTTTGACAAATCGTTTAGGTCCCATCGAAAATGGCCCTGCATAATCGGAGAAAAATGGATCTGTCAGAATTGTCTTGCCATTTATTTTTATAAGAAAAGTAGACTGTCCTATCCAGGTCAGGGTGTTTTTATCTTTTAATCGCTGAAACTGATTTAATGCCTGCTCTTCAGACAGGTAATGATTTTCTGGCACTTCTGGAAGAAAAAAAGATGACCATATTCTGTTCAGATAAAAGCCTGGCCCCAATGAAGGCGGGGATGGAACTAATGGATAATTCTGAAATCCATCAGCGATATGATGCTTCTGATTGTCTACTGACAGGACAGACTGTGGTATCAAAGTCATGATGAATAATGCCGCTAATATTTTCACTGTAAAGGATATTTCCTAAATCAAACTTTAAATTGAAGAGCTGATACTGCCAAAACAATCGTAATCAATGCAGCCAGTCCCCAAAGCGTGATGAATAGATAACCCATTTTTATATTTGTAGAGGTTCCAATACGGATACCATGACGTTGCATCATATAACGAGTTGTTAAATTTCGTCCCGCAAAGTATAGGTAGCTTCCTCCTCCTACAAGAGCAAAATACGGCCAGTAAGGGTGTTGCAACATCAACAGAATACCTGCCACTGGCAGGGTCCAGATGATTAGGGAATCCCATATTGCTTCACCACGTGCATCGATATAGAAAGCAGTATCCACATCGGACTCAGCTTCACCCAATCCGAAACTGACTGCGAGAGCGGGTGAAATAGCATAGATCAGCTGTCCCATCCAGGCGAGAAGCGTTAGTATTGTAAGAAATCCACCCCAGAATATTTCTATCATGCTATCGACTCCATGCTCAGTTCACATTGTGTAAATTTGCTCAAAATGGACAATCGTCCAGATGATGTAACACGCCCCAATCAGTGCACCAAAAGGAAAGACTAAAAACCACATCAGGTTTATCTTTGGTTTTTCGAATCGCAGGCTGGTAGATGTCGCCATAACACCCGCCCAAAGCCACCAGAAACTCACCAGTGCCAGCCCGTAATAACCCCACAGCGGACTGACAAATACCAGGATGATGCCGACGATATTAACCGGGATAGATATAAATAGATCGGCGAAAGCCATGCCGTAGTGAATTCGCTGTAGATGCCAGTCGTCTACGCTATCATCCGGGTTTTCCATACGTTGTCCCCTAAGCACCCTCAGTTGCCAGTAACACAGTGGTATCAAATACATCGCCATAATAGCCAGCATAAAATACAGGCTAACCAGAGAAGATAGCGATAATGTCTGTGTCATTTTCTGCTCCTAATTGGTGATGGTTTAATTTTTCATAAACTTTGGTAGTAGACGTCCTGTTTTTTCCTGGTATTGGCGATATTTGGAACCAAAATGATCGAGTAACTGTTGTTCCTCATGTTCTACTCTAAACAGATAAATCAATGCAAAAGCAAGCAATCCTAATGGACCTGCCAACCAGTTTGTAATAAGCAGAGCCTGACCAGTAGCCCACATAAAAAATGATAAATACATGGGGTGTCTGATTTTTTGATAAATACCGGTGGTGATCAGTGTATGTTTATTTCGAATAAACAGAGCAGGTGAAAAATTACCTGCTAAATCTACATGTGAGCGCCAAATTACCCATAACCCACCGATAAAAATAAATGCTCCGAGTACCCTCAATGAGTTAATGATTTGATAATCGGCCATATCCAGCACATTTGAGAATATCGAAAGAAAAGGTAATATCAGGACAGCACCCCATAGGGCCATACCGATAAAAACAACCGGGTTTTCTTTTTGTGAATGCTCAATCTCTTTACGCTTGAACTGCAAACCATAATAACTTCGAATGATTGTCGCCGCCGTAAAGCCAATCAAATAAACTATTTCAAAGATCTCCATCTGTTTGATACTCCAGATTTTAAAGATAATTAAAGCTCTATGACATCACCATGCTGCATAATATGGCACTCAATCCCCATCTTCTCTACCTCACGTTTGAACATTTCATCATCGGCGGGATTAATGTTCTTTCGCCATAAAAAATCACCATTATAATGACAGGGGATAACCTTCTTAGGCTTTATTAATTTGACTGCCCGCAACGCTTCTGCCTCATCCATCGTATTACTACAAACTCTACCTCCGATGGGAATCATCAATACATCAGGCTTTAATCCTTCCCATTCTTTCTGAAGAACGGTATCGCCAAGATTAACAAGTGTTTTATCAGCTAGCGTAATCTTGAAACCTGTCGAGCCGCGTGCAAAATCTATATTTTCTTTTATCAGTTTTACCAAACCAAAAAATAGCTTAATGGTTCCACGACTGTATACCTGCATATCTTGCAGGCTCTCAAGAACTTTGACTGATCCCAGTAATATTGTCTTTCCTCCTCGATCACCTTCGGTAACCTCATTTTCCATCTGAATAAAACCACCCAAAAGCTTAATGGGCAGAGGTCCGTGTTTAGCACGTAATCCCTCAATTTTTAGCTTTCCTATACTGACAACACTACCTGTTTCGATCTTATGCACATTGTTAACCTGAGAGGAAAGAAAATCTCCCATCAATGCTTCTGCACAAACCACGTCAGCACCTGAATTCCTGGCCAAAGCGACTGCATAAGAAAAATGGTCAGGATCACCATGAGTAGTTAGTACATGAGTAACGCCTTTCCATTCCGACTTAGGGATAAGACTGTTGAGTTTGAATAACCATAAATCCTGACCGGGATCGATCGCAATTTTGCTACCTTCATCTTCAATAATGAATGCGTTATAAAGAAAATGTTTTATTTTCATATCGAAAACTCCATTTCATAAATTGTTATTTACTCGACAAATACATCTTCAATGCCAGAAAAAAGGTCCATTGCAAATAGATACCAACGGTAATTCGCTCTGCAAGTCTTGTCAGTGGGCTTTCAGTGATGGCCGTTATGGCAGCTAATCCACCAGTGACTAATATAAAAACGGAGTGATAACTCCACAAAGAAAGAAGAAAATTATAATTTAACTTACTACCCTGTATTTGAAATATTCTATATAACCAGCATACTACTAATTAAAAAATATAGAATCCTTTCCCATGTGCTAAATCAATGATTAACTGGACAGTTTCTGTTTAATTTCTGATAAAGTAACAAGATCAAGGCAATCATGGAGGGATTCAAATGAAAGCGGTGGTATTTACAGAATACGGACTACCTGATGTTCTTGAATTAAAAGAGGTAGAAAAACCAGTACCCAAAGACAATGAAGTCTTAATAAAAATTTATGCAGCCTCCATAAACTCATGGGACTGGGAGTTACTTAGAGGCACACCTTATCCAAATCGCCTGATGTTCGGGCTGTTCAAGCCCAGCAAAATCAGCATACTCGGCTGCGACATCGCGGGACGAGTTGAAGCCGTTGGTGAAAATGTAAAACAGTTTCGACCAAGTGATGAAGTATTCGGCGATATATCACAAGTTGGTTGGGGTGGTTTTGCCGAGTATGTCTGTGCCAGTGAAAATGCATTGACTCTAAAACCAGCCAGTATGACATTCGAGCAAGCCGCAGCCATACCTCAGGCAGCCGTCCTCGCCCTGCAGGGGTTACGTCTGGGGAAAATTCAGTCTGGACAAAAAATATTAATTAATGGTGCGAGTGGTGGAGCAGGATCGTTTGCCATACAGCTTGCCAAATGGTTTGGGGCTGAGGTTACAGGCGTAGATAGGACAAACAAACTGGAATCGATGTACTCACTGGGTGCAGATCACGTCATTGATTTCACCACAGAAGACTTCACCAAAAATGGGCAGTGTTATGACCTGATTCTCGATATGATGGCACAGCGTTCATATTTCGATTACAAACGTGCATTAAGCCCTGAGGGTAATTTTGTCATGGTTGGAGGTTCCATGTCCCTGGCGACTCTGTTATTGATGATGAACCGATTTACTTCAAAAGTCAGCGGTAAGAAAATGCTGTTGCTGTTGCATAAGCCAGATACGACTGACCTGGACTTTTTGAAAAAGCTATTTGAAGATGTCAAAGTCAAATCTGTTATCGATAAATTGTACCCGTTAGCTGAAGTTGCTGATGCCATGCGTTATTTTGGCGAGGGGCAGGCCAAAGGAAAAGTTGTTATAACCATACAGGAAGACTCATGAAGGCAATGGATAAACAAAATACGGTAACCTACAGGGACTGAAGATTGCATTGTTGAAATATGACATAACTATATTTCTGTAGAGTTAAAAATGAATGAGCAAAATGCAGCACAAAATAATATTTAACTGTGGTTAAGTTTTGTTTTACGCATGGCTTTATTTGCTGTTGCGTTAATGTGGCCAGCGGGTACGGTGATGTGGTGGGAAGCCTGGGTGGTCATCGACCTCTGGACTGTTTTTGGTATCGTAATGACTCTTTATTTGGCACGAAATGATCCTGCGTTACTGGCTGAGCGAATGAAGCTACTCCCGTTACAAAAGGATCAGAAAGCCTGGGATAAGGTCATGATGTCATTCTTTACCGTTGCTGGGTTTGGGCTCTATATCACCCCGGGCTTTGATGTCATACGTTATAACTGGAGTACCCCTCTGCCGGTCTGGATAGAAATCATTGCCATGTTGCTACACCTCCCCTTTTTCTGGTTGCTGTTGTGGGTGATGCGTGAGAACACATATTTATCACAAGTCGTAAAAATAGATGATAAACGGGGGCATAAAGTTATCACGACCGGGCCTTATGCACTCGTTCGTCATCCCATGTATATAGTAGTGATTGTTCTGTTGTTTGTTATGCCCGTAGCACTTGGCTCGCGCTTCTCACTAATACTTTCTTTATTTCTAACTGTGCTACTGATCGTGCGTACTTATTTTGAGGATCGAACATTACACGAAGAGCTGGACGGATATTCAGAATATGCTAAACAAACACCTTATCGCTTAATACCAGGGGTCTGGTAAGTGACCAGATAATAATTTATGAAAGCTCTTGTATATACAAAATACGGTTCGCCAGATGTACTTCAGTTAAAAGAGGTAGAAAAACCTGCCCCTAAGGATAATGAAGTATTGATAAAGGTACATGCGGCAACAGTCAATCGAACAGACTGTGCAACCATTAGAGCAAAACCCTTTTTTATGAGAATTGTAACCGGACTTTTCAAACCCAAAAAGAATATTCCTGGAACAGAATTTGCTGGTGATATTGAAGCCACTGGAAAAAATGTATCCTCCTTAAAAGTAGGAGATAAAGTTTTTGGGTTCGATGATATGGGATCAGGCTCACATGCCCAATATATGGTGATAAAAGAAGATAATGTAGTAACAATGCCTGACAAAATTACCTATGAGCAAGCAGCTGCCAGTATCGAAGGTGCTCATTATGCCTATAATTTCATCAATAAAGTAAATCTAATGAAAGGGCAAAATGTACTCGTTAATGGAGCGACAGGCGCTATCGGTTCGGCTGCAGTTCAACTACTGAAATATTTTGATGTTAATGTGATAGCGGTATGTGCTACAGAAAACATAAAGTTAGTAAAATCGCTAGGAGCGAATAGAGTAATTGATTATACAAAAGAAGATTTTACAAAAGAAAAACAAAAATATAATTTTGTTTTTGATACAGTGGGTAAAAGTTCATTTTCAAAATGCTTTCGCCTGCTCCAGCCCGGTGGCATTTATATTTCTTCTGACCTGGGTTATATGTCCCAAAACCTGTTGCTTCCATTCATTACGCCGATATTAAAACCAGTATTAGGAAACAAAATAACTGCATTTCCAGAACCTTTAAATATTCCAGGCAGTTTAGCTTTTATCAAAAAGCTCATGCAGCAAGGTTTATTCAAACCAGTGATAGATCAGGTGTATCCATTAGAGCAAATTATCGATGCTTTTAAGTATGTGGAAAAGGGACAGAAAACAGGCAATGTCGTCATATCAGTGATGAGTAATCTCGACACCAGTTCTTAATGTAGAATCGATCAGGAAAGGAGAAAAACTATGAAAAAGAAAATTCTCGTCATTCTTTGCCATCCAGACAGCAATAGTTTCTGTGGATCAATAACTCAGGCATATGTTGACGGTGTAATGGATACCGGAGCTGAAATTCGTCAACTTAAACTTGGCGAATTAACATTTGATCCAGTGCTGTGGAATGGATATAACAAAATCCAGGATCTTGAACCCGGTTTAGTAAAGGCTCAGGAATTAATTCACTGGTCTAATCATCTCGTGTTTATCTATCCCAATTGGTGGGGATCTATGCCTGCACTTATGAAAGGTTTTTTTGATCGGGTCTTCTTGCCTGGCTTTGCCTTTAAATATGGTAAAGGTTCTTCACTTCCTGATAAGTTACTCACAGGGCGCACTGCTCACTTGATGGTAACTATGGACACCCCTGTCTGGTATTATCGCTGGGTATTTCATCGACCTGGACATAATCAAATGAAAAGAACAATTCTTGAGTTTTGTGGCATAAAAGTCTTGAAAATATTAGAGTTCGCTCCCATCAAAGGTTCAAACCAACAACAAAGAGAGAAATGGATTGCTATGGCAAAAGAGCTTGGCTCAAAAGCCTGACAAATCAAATTCGAATTATTCAATTTATTCACAGAGAACCATTAATCAAAAAGTTTTCTTGAGTGACCGCTTTGTCCACAGGTTGTGTAAAAACTCAACAAATTCTCATTCAGAAAATATTATTCCCACCTCAATACTGTATCACAGCCAATATTAATTATGATAATCCACTAAGCTATCAGATATAACCTGATATTAGATAGCGTATGACACTTTAATTTCTAGGGAATAGTTTTCACACACTCTGTCCATGTCAGGGACTAACTGAGATTTTGTTTAATCCACTGATTTCAATTGTATAAAATAATTCATCGACATCCAGTGACCGGTTTAGAGAAAGCGGTAATCACTTATTGCTGGATGGAATTAAAGTGTAAAATCTGCTACCGGTTAGGAGCTATGCCAATCTCCTAGTTATAACCCTGGAATCTTGTATCATATATTTCAGTGAACATTTAGAAGCTGCTGAATAAATAGTTATTTTATCCAGATTAGATAGGCGGTGTTTTATAGTGGAGACAATAGTAAAAAACATGATGACAGGAAATAAAAAAAACCGTGCATTTTTATTGTTATTTAAAGTGTTACTTTTTTTATCACTTTTTATTCCATTGTCCGCCATTTCGCAGAAATCAGATGGCTATAATGGTTTATTTGAAGAGTATTTATCAAGTCAGGTCGAGAGACATCAGCAGCAGTTCGGTTTACACAGGCGTTCCTTAGAGCTACCTTACAAGAGAACTCATACAAAAGTTATTCTCATTCATGGACTGGATGACCCCGGAAAAGTATGGATGAACCTGGAACCTGCATTACTTGCTCAGGGATATGATGTCTGGGTATTCGAATATCCAGATGATCAAGCTATACATAAATCAGCAGACCTGCTTAATCGTGAAATGAAAAAGCATCGTTTTCAGCTGGGAGAGCAAGTTAAGGTTGTTGCTCATAGTATGGGAGGTCTGGTAAGCAGGGAAATGTTAACTCATCCTGATTTTCAGTCCGAGGCTGCTATACAGAGACCGACTGTACATCAACTTATTATGGTAGGAACCCCCAATCATGGCTCACATTTAGCCCGTTTTAGATTCTTTTCTGAAATTCGTGACCAGCTGTTCTCCGATAAATTCCACTGGCTCGGTGGTCTCATTGACGGTGACGGTCAGGCAGGAAAAGATTTAATTCCTGGTAGTGATTTTCTACAACAGTTAAACGCTAGAAAACGGCCCAATAATACGGAATATATTGTTATTGCAGGGGTACTGTCGAATAAAGAGCTGAAAGGTCTATCACTGCAGTTGAAGCCATTAATAAACTTCAATGAGCGAGCAAAGGCACTTTACAATGATGCCATAATTTCGCTTGGAGACGGAATGGTACCCATCGAATCAGCCAAACTAGCTGATGCCAGATTCTATCAAATGACTGGAACTCACCTTTCAATAATTCGTAATATATTCAAGGACAGCCAAAGAGTTCCACCAGCCATACCACTTATTATTGAGCTACTGGGTGAAGAGTTATTGATTCAGACAATGCAGATATTAAAATAAGCCCTGTCAATAAGCTAGGGGATTAACTAGGTACCTATAAGGAGTCATTAGAAGCTCTTTATTTTGACTCAGGCAGTTCAATCGTATATTTCAGTGGAATTAATGAAGTACTCTGGTGGCGTTAGCAGTCGTTTAGTATACCTGATAGAAATGAGTACTGGCTCCATTAAACCTGTAAATTTGTGTCAGCAATTCTGAAGTAAACCGAGGGATTTTTATCTCATATTTTTCCAGAAGATTTAGTTTTATGAATAAGATATTTTATTAATAATGATAGGGGGGGGTAATTAGCTAATTCTCAATGACATTTCTAATGCTTCAGGTATATTGCTGTATCTAGAATTTTTCATGACCTTACTATGACCACCATTTATAGGATAACTTCTGCACTGTTATTCTTTCTTTCTCGTGAAAATAAATCAATATTAATCTTTTCTGTGAAAATAGAAATGGAAGGTTCTAACAATGGATCTTAACTGGATAGAAGATTTTCTTACGCTTCATAAATGTGGGAATTTTCGTATAGCTGCTGAACAGCGATTTATCTCTCAGCCTGCATTTAGTAGACGAATTCACTCACTCGAAACCTGGGTAGGAGCCAAACTTATCGATCGCAGCAGTCAGCCCGTGAAATTAACAGATGCTGGAGAACTGTTTAAGCCAGTTGCTCAGGAGATAGTGCGTCTGGCATACCTTTCACGAAATAATATACAGGTGAAAATAAGAGAGGGGGAAGAAAAAATTCGTTTTGCTACCTTAAGCACGCTGGCTCAATATTTTATACCCTCCTGGCTAAAGAGTATTCAACAAGATATCGATTCAGAAATATTTAGCGTAAGAACCGACTTTGAAAATGTGGAAGATTACTTGTGCGCATTAGATGAAGGAGAGATAGATTTTTTTATTTGTTATGAAGATCCAACAGAAATACTTCTGAATGATATGAAAAAGTACTCATCGTTACACCTGGGTGTAGAGATGTTAGTACCTGTGGTAAGCCCCGATAGTAAAGGAAATCCGAGGTGGTGGTTGCCATCGAACCCTCAAGAGGTTATTCCCTATCTACAGACTCAGTTTACGCCCTCTCTTTGGCCGGTAAAACATCACCTGGATAGTCGCTATAGAAATCTTAAATTTTTATCTGTTTACCAGACAACTATAGCAGCCTCATTAAGTGCGATGGTTCGTGAGGGATATGGTGTAGCCTGGGTTCCATTATCTATAGCAATCAATGACTTAGAAAAAGGGTTGTTAGTTCGTGCAGGTGATGAAAAAGATGATATTAGACTGGATATAAAAGTATATAGGAATACTAATATTATTGCTCCTCAGGCAGAAAAAATATGGCAGGTATTACTGCATAGAAACTCTTGTTGTTAACAGGGTATTGGTTATACAAAACAATTATTATCCAGGGTCTTTTTGCTAATTTAGTTATTCATTTATTAATCAAAAGAGGTTTTTATTAATACGTTTTTTGCAATGAATCTGAATGGGTGATGCGTATTACGCATGACTCTACTGATTTTTTGCATTGGACTCAAAATAAACTCCCACTTAGCCTAGCGATGGTTAATCTATCCACAAAGAGAGATAATAAAATGAAAATAAAGACTTTATTCACATCCGTTATCGTAGCCACCACGATGACAATGGGTGTTGTTGGGGCTGCTTCGGCAGGTGCTACATTAGACATTGTTAAAAAACGCGGACATCTTCGCTGCCAGGTTGGCTTACCGACACCTGGTTTTTACAATATGAGTTCAAAAGGAGACTGGTCAGGTTTTGATGTGCAAACCTGTCGTGCTGTAGCCGCCGCCATTTTTGGTGATGCTGATAAATTAGAAATTCAATCAATTGGTAGCAATGCGCGTTTTACGGCATTAGCTAATGGCGAATCAGATATGTTATCTCGCACCGCTACCTGGACAATGAGTCGTGATACACAACTTGGGCTAGACTTCCTACCCCCTAATTTTTATGACGGACAAGGTTTTACTGTTCGTAAGGACAGTGGTATCACCAGTGCGCTTCAATTGAAAGGTGCCAAAGTTTGTGTCACTACTGGAACAACATCTGAGCTTAATTTGGCTGATTTTAACCGGACTCATAATCTAAAAATCAGTGCCGTTACCTTTGAAGATTGGAATGTTCGCGATGATACTTTTCTTAAAGGTGGTTGTGATGCAGTTACTGTCGATAAGTCTTCATTAGCCGGCAATATGGCTGCATTTCCAGTTCCCGGTGATTACACAATTTTAGCAGAAACACTGTCTAAAGAGCCATTAGCTCCAGCCGTAAGACATGGTGATAATCAGTGGGCTGATCTTGTGAGATGGTCATTTTATGCCATGGTTAATGCTGAAGAACTGGGTATTACCAGTGCCAATGTTGATGATATGCGCGCCAACTCTAAAGACCCTAAGATTCGTCGTTTACTCGGTCTTGAAGGAAATATTCATGAAGGATTGAGTCTGAAAAAAGACTGGGCCTATAACATTATCAAACAGGTTGGCAATTACGGTGAAAACTACGAAACATTTATCGGTGGCGGCAAAAATGCCATTGGTATTCCGCGTGAAGGATCATTAAATGCTCTATGGACGAATGGTGGTTTAATATATTCACCTCCTATGCGTTAACAGGAACTGTGTAACGTCGAGGTCACCCACCCGGTTGAAGAGACCTCGACGCTATATCAATAAACTTCAAGTTTGCAAAAAATACCCGTATAGAGGTAATTAAGTGACCGATGAAAACCTGAACATCCGTTTAAGACCAAAACAGAAATTTAATTTTTTTCAAGATCAGAGGGTACGCTCAATCTTTTATCAGCTGATAACGGCTGGTATTGTAGGCTGGTTTATCTGGTATCTATTTACCAACACCTCACAAAACCTCGATGCCCGTGGAATGAAATCTGGTTTCGGTTTTTTGAGTGTTCAAGCCGGGTTTGATACAGATTTCAAACTGATAGAATATGTAGCCGGTGTTGGAACCTACGGTGATATTTTTTTACTGGGTATCCTCAACACCCTCTACATATCAGCTCTAGCCATAATTTTCAGTACGATATTTGGCTTAATTGTTGGCATCTTAAGATTGTCCGATAACTGGCTTATTTCCAAAGTATCCTTAGCCTTTGTTGAAATTTTTCGCAATACACCCTTATTAATCCAGATTATATTTTGGTATATAGGTGTATTTTCCATACTGCCTCAAGTACGCAATAGCATGGACTTATCGGTCGGTGCAGAGCTCATACTGTTAAATAACCGAGGGCTCTACATGCCCTGGCCAATCCCTGGTGAACAGTTCTGGTTGAGTGGTGTTGCTTTCATGGTTGCGCTTATTCTCATCTTTGTACTAAGACGATGGGCTCATAAACGTCGGGATAAAACAGGTCAGAAATTTTCATTATTTTTACCTTCAGCGGCATTAATGCTTATATTGCCGGCATCTGTTTATTTATTCACTGGACAGCCTCTTGGCTGGGATATACCGGTACTTGAGGGGTTCAACTTTGTGGGTGGGGCGGCATTACCTCCAGCATTTTTATCACTTTTAGTCGCACTGACCATTTATCACTCTGCTCACTTTGCCGAAACTGTGCGCGCCGGAATTCTGTCGGTGAGTAAGGGACAACACGATGCCGCTTCAGCTATTGGACTGCGACCCGGTCGGGTAATGTCCCTCGTAATAATACCTCAGGCAATGCCAGCTATTGTTCCACCCATGATTAGCCAATGGATGAATGCGGTTAAAAACTCCTCTTTAGCCATTGCTATCGGCTATCCAGATCTTGTCGCTGTTTTTATGCAGACATCTTTAAACCAGATCGGGCATGCGATTGAGATTGTGGGTATGACCATGGCATTTTACATGTTCGTCAGCTTAACAATTTCGGGCTTTCTGAATATCTACAATAAGCATGTACAGCGAGTGGAGCGTTAAAATGGCTATAGTGACAAAACAAAAAACACCGTCTAGAGCAGCACCCATTTCAGAGCGTTCTATTTTGGGCTGGATGAGATTAAATCTTTTCAGCACAGTGAAAAATACAGTTCTTACCTTCGTCACCCTGTTTCTTATTTACATTGCCGTTGAGGGGTTTTGGGTTTGGGGGTTTTACGATGCTGTATGGGTAGCAGAAAGTCGTCGAGAGTGTTTCTCCATCAGTATTGATGGAGCCTGCTGGGCGGGCATTATTGACTGGATGGATAATATTTTCTATGGCCGCTATCCCAGAGAAGAGTTATGGCGGATCAACCTTGGTCTCGGATTATTGGCTATCTGGATGACGCCACTTTGGCTGCCGCGTGTCAAAGCAAAAATGTTAATCGGTCTGAGTACCGTGGCCTTATACCCTTTTTTGGCGGGATACCTGTTTACCGGTGGTGAAAAAGGTATTTTCATGCAAGTCATGGTCACTATCGCAATGGTTTGCCTGCTGGCCAATACTTTACATTCAATTATTGGCGTATTGTCGGGTCGCAGCCTGTCACAGTTTCTAACTCAACTACCAGGAATTAAAACAACTTCACATAAAATTCAGCGCTATATTCTGTTTAGCATTCTGATAATTTTTCTGGGGGCTGCTTACTCATGGCAAATGAGTTGGGACGTGGCGGGAGTCTCCTGGATAAACTGGGGAGGGTTGTTTCTTACTCTGGTTATCTCTGGAATCGGTATTGCCTCAGCGTTACCGGGCGGAATAATTCTCGCACTTGGCCGTCGTTCGGAACTTCCTATAATACGCGTTTTGAGTACCGCATTTATTGAACTGTTTCGTTCGGTACCGTTAATTACTGTACTGTTTATGGCCACTACAATGTTTCCACTGTTTATGCCAGAAGGAATTGTTCTGAATAAACTCACTCAGGTCATCATCGCTGTTTGTTTGTTTAATGCCTGTTATATGGCTGAAACGGTTCGTGCCGGTTTACAAACTATTCCTAAAGGCCAGTTTGAAGCTGCTCATACTATTGGACTCAGTTATTGGGGAACGATGGGTTTTATTATCATGCCGCAGGCACTGAAGCATATGATTCCCAATATTGTAGGCAGTTTCATTGGATTGCTAAAAGATACCACGCTGGTCTCTATTATCGGATTGTTTGATTTGCTGGGTATGTTGAATTCGATTAGTAAGGACAGACAATGGCTTGGGCTGCATAAAGAACCGTTGATATTTGGAGCCATACTGTTTTTCTTAATATGTTTTGTGATGTCAAAGTACAGTCGACATCTGGAAACAAAACTGTCGACTGACCATAAGAAATAATAAAGTAAATCTGAGAATAATAATGACTGATATAAAATCACAGAAAAACCTGACAGACCGAGATCAACTGGCGTCTGCCGCTTCCAGCGAAGTAATTATTGAGCTGAATAAGGTTAATAAATGGTATGCAGATTTTCATGTATTAAAGGACATTGACCTGACCATCCACAAAGGTGAGAGAATTGTCATATGCGGCCCATCCGGCTCCGGAAAATCAACACTCATTCGTTGTATTAATGCATTAGAAGAGCACCAGGAAGGTGACATTATCGTCGATGGACTCACTCTGGGGAAAAACCTCAAAGACCTTGACCATATTCGTACCGAGGTGGGCATGGTGTTTCAGAACTTTAACCTGTTTCCGCACATGAGCATTCTTGAAAACCTGATACTGGGCCCAACCTGGGTACGAAATTTGCCTAAAGAAGAAGCCATTGAAACGGCAATGAAATACCTGGAGCGGGTCAAAATTCCTGAGCAGGCCGATAAATACCCGGGGCAACTGTCTGGTGGTCAACAACAGCGGGTAGCCATTGCTCGTTCATTATGTATGAGCCCCAAGATCATGCTGTTTGATGAGCCTACCTCAGCACTAGATCCAGAAATGATCAAGGAAGTTCTCGATGTCATGATTGAGTTGGCCGACACCGGAATGACCATGATTGTGGTGACCCATGAAATGGGATTTGCCAAGACCATTGCTGACCGAGTCATTTTTATGGACGAAGGTGATATTGTTGAGGAAAATGAACCTCATGAGTTTTTTAACAACCCTCAACATGAACGAACTCAACAGTTTCTTAGCCAGATACTTTAATCATTGAGCAATTGAAAACATTCAACGGACGTCAAAAAACAGACCTTAATAAGCGACTAAATACTTGAGATTTTAAATGAATATACTGCATATTTCTGACATGCATTTTGGTTCTCGTCATTGGAGCGGAAATGACAAAATACTGTTGGAAAAAATAAATTCCTATGCCGCGGATATCGTAATTAATACCGGAGATAGCACAACAGATTCACTGGAAAGCGAGTTTGAGGATGCCAGTAATTTTTTACATTCGATAAAATGTGAACATGTTATTTCAATTGCGGGAAACCACGATAAAAGAAATATGCGCTCTCATGATTTTTTCCAAAAATACATCAATAAGGTCGACCTCATCTATCCACAAAATCCTGAAAATTGTACCAAAAACAAACTTTTCCTTGATGGAGTTACAACCGGTATAAAAGATAAATTTACCGACATTAACTTTATTAAGAAAGTTTCTATTAATGGAGAGTCCATGTTGGTGGTCTGTTTGGATACAAACGAATTGTATAAGGATAATGGATATGTTGATGAAGAAGTGTTACATATGGTTTCTTATGAAATACAGCAACAAAACTATGATCAGCTGATACTGCTGAATCATCATTCTATTTTAGAGACTGATAATGACCCGCTGTTTAATTCTACACGCATCATCGATTTTATTAAAAAAAATAATATCCGACATGTCTTTTGCGGTCATACCCATAAAATGGCACTGACTAAATCAGTGGATCTGTATAACCAGTATTCGTTTACCCAATATACAAATGGAACGCTTACTGCTCATAGTCATCCCACTGATACGAATATGTTTTTGTATTATGAAAACTTAGGTAAAAATGAGATGAAAATAAATTTGATCCGGGTAGCCATTGAAGGCGATCAATTAATATTTACAGAGGAAGTCATTGCAAATGGCTGATGATTTATGAAAGAAGGTTCAATAGAAATATTTTATTCGTAAAAATATTACAAGTCCTTATTGACTTCCTGATCTAAAAATTTATGAGGTAAAGCTTGAAAGCGCTAGTAAAAAAATATGCAAAAAAAGGTTTGTGGCTAGAAGATGTCCCTTTGCCAGAAGTGGGTAATAATGATGTCCTGATTAAAATTCAAAAGACCGCAATCTGTGGTACCGATATTCATATTTATAACTGGGATGAGTGGGCGCAAAAGACGATACCTGTGCCTATGACCATCGGGCATGAGTTTGCTGGCGTTATTACCGAAGTCGGCACCAATGTTAAAAAATTCAAAGTAGGCGATATTGTTTCAGCTGAGGGCCATATAGTCTGTGATGAATGTCGTAATTGTCTCGCGGGCCGTCGTCATTTATGTCCGAATACTAAAGGTATTGGAGTCAATATTACCGGGGCTTTTGCTGAATATCTCTCTATACCTGCAAAAAATGTATTTAAGCCACGACTGAAAATTTCAACCGAGCTTCTGGCCTGTTTTGATCCTTATGGGAATGCGGTACATACCGCACTCTCTTTTAACATGGTCGGTGAAGACGTACTGATTACCGGGGCAGGTCCCATTGGTATTATGGCTGGTATGGTGGCTAACCACTGTGGGGCACGTAACATTATCATTACTGATATTAATCAGTACCGCCTTGATCTGGCCAAAAAACTCATTCCCAAAGTCATTACTATTAATGTACAGGAACAAAGCATAAGTCGAGAAATGATGGATGATCTGGGTATATTTGAAGGATTTGATGTAGGTCTGGAAATGTCAGGGTCTCCACAGGCATTTAGCTCCATGTTAAGCTTGATGATTAATGGTGGTCATATATCGATGCTAGCCATTATGCCATCGGGTTCTGGAATTGAGTGGGATCAAGTGGTTTTTAAAGGCTTAATCATTAAGGGGATTTATGGGCGGGAAATTTTTGAAACCTGGTATAAGGCTTTGATGATGGTTCAGAGTGGATTGCCTCTGGATAAAATTATAACTCACCGTTACCACTATACTGATTTTCAAAAAGGCTTTGATGTGATGCGATCCGGGCAATCTGGCAAGGTAATACTTACCTGGGAAGACGAAAAATAAAATGAGTTATCGACATACAAAATCTAGTTTTACAGATGAACTGAGTGAGATTAAAAATAAAGGTCTGTGGAAGGCCGAAAGAGTCATTTCTTCTGAGCAAAATAATGATATAACTTTGGAAGATGGGTCCAAAGTTATTAATTTATGCGCCAATAACTACCTGGGATTAGCAAACCACCCGGCTATTATTCAGGCTGCAAAAGACAGTTATGATCACTGGGGCTTTGGACTATCCTCGGTACGCTTTATTTGTGGTACCCAAAGCATTCACAAATCACTAGAGAAAAAGGTCAGCGAGTTTCTAGGTATGCAGGATACCATTTTATATGCGGCCTGTTTTGATGCCAATACGGGGTTGTTTGAGACTTTACTCGATAAAAGAGATGCCATTATCTCCGATGAATTGAATCATGCTTCTATTATCGATGGGGTTCGTTTGTGTAAGGCTGCACGCTATCGATATAAAAATAATGATATGCACGATCTTGAAGCCCGTTTAAAAGAGGCTAAGGAGAATGGAGCCAGGCGTATTTTAATTACAACAGACGGTGTGTTTTCAATGGATGGCAGTATTGCCAAGCTGGATAAAATTTGTAATCTTGCTGATGAATATGATGCGATGGTGCACCATGATGACTGCCATGCGGTTGGATTTATGGGGAAAACAGGGAGAGGGATTCATGAGTATCATGGTGTAATGGATAGAGTCGATATTATTACCGGTACCTTTGGCAAAGCATTAGGCGGTGCCAACGGTGGATATACTTCAGCTCACCAGGAAATTATCGATTTATTGCGTCAGCGATCACGTCCTTACCTGTTTTCCAATACGCTGGCTCCTTCTATTTGTGCGGCCTCTATTCAGGTCCTGGAAATGTTAATCACTTCAACTGAGCTACGCGATCAACTGATGGATAACACTCGGTATTTTCGTCAGGGTATGCGTGAGGCTGGTTTTTTGGTGAATGATGAAGAACACCCCATTGTTCCTGTCATGCTGGGTGATGCAAAACTTGCACAGGAAATGTCGGTCAGGCTTTTACAACGTGGAATTTATGCCATTGGTTTTTTCTTCCCTGTAGTTCCAGAGGGAAAAGCCAGAATTAGAACCCAAATTTCAGCGGCCCATACCCGCCAAGACCTGGATGCTGCAATTTTGGCATTTGCTGATATTTACAAGGAGTTAACCTAAAAAATAAGCTGGGCACTATATCAATTGAAATATAAGGCTCATTGAAATGACAGTTATCGGCAACATGAACATCAATGAATGTGAAAGCCTTGTTTGAATGACAGGTTTTGAAGAAACCAACAGGATATTCCTCAATCCTAAATTTCATAAAGACTTCTTTTCCCAACCTTATAGCTTACATACTAAATCCTTGTAACTTAAATAGTCAGATTCTCAGAAAAGTGAAAATCATCTATGGTTCCTTTGTCCATGATTAAGCTTGATGGATATTGTTGAATATTTCGCTGGTTGAACTTTAAACCGAAGGTTCTACTTCCTCCTTCGTCCGGTATGGAGAAACCAAAAAAGTTCTGAATTGATTTTTTTTGGTTTAAGTATTTTTCCAGAATCTGATAGTTTACATTTTCCAGAGTATTGAGATGATCCAGCTTCCTGTTAGGATTCGTATATATCATTTTACTTCATTTCAAGTAGCTTTAATTCCAATATTCTGGAAACGTGATGACCTACTCCAGTGTGGCGATAGCGGCCGTTGTTGGTTTGAATTCCAAAATAACTTACCACCATAATCCAAAGGCCAGAATCCTTAAACTTTTTATGAAATAGGTATACTGTTTCCTTAATTTCAGAATATTTCTATACGGTATTGGAAAATGTTAGTAAGACCCCATATCTCCCTAAAATAAAGCAATGTTAGCCAGTCAAAAAACAAACGGTACCCTTATGACATTAATTTCGATTTCATATAATACGGAGAGATTATGAAAATTTTATTTCTGGTCTTTTGCCTTCTATGTCCACCGCTGGCAATGGCACAGGATGGTCACCGCGAACATGGCGCTCACCAACACGGCCATGCCTCAATGAATATTGCCATCTCTGGTGACGAGTTGCAGGTTGAACTGCTGACTCCGGCTTTTAACCTGCTGGGATTTGAGCACAAACCTTCAACCCAGTAACAACATCAATTATTGGATGCGGCCGTACAACAGTTACAAAACTTGGCCAGGCTGATCCGTCCTGAAGCTGCCGCACAGTGTACTCAAGAACACATCGCTCTACACAGTGAGTTACTGGAAGAGGAGCATCATAAAAAAGAACATCAGCATGATGAGGAAGAAGCAACCGGTCACAGTGATTTCGAAGTCCACGTCCATTTTCATTGTCAAAAGCCGGGCAAACTGACTGGGATTGATACCGCCGGTTTATTTAAGGCATTCCTGTCCATGGAAGAACTTGAAGTACAATGGATCAGCGATCAAAAACAGTCGTCTGTTGAGCTGTCACCCAAAAACACCCGAATCAATCTACAATAGCCCATGACCGAGGCTGTCATATCCCTTAACAACCTGCAATTCACCTGGCCGCGCAGCTCGCAACCGGTTTTGAGCATTGAGCAGTTGCATGTTAACCCAGGTGAACATCTTTTCATCCAGGGTAAAAGTGGCAGCGGTAAAACGACCTTGCTCAACCTGCTGACCGGTATCAATCAACCGGATTCCGGTCAGTTATCGGTGCTGGGCTTTGATCTACCAGCTATGAGCAGCATACGGCGGGATAGCTTTCGGGCCGATCATCTTGGCGTGATTTTTCAACAGTTCAATCTGCTCCCTTTTCTCAGCATTGTCGATAATGTCATGTTGCCCTGTCGTTTCTCCAAAAGACGCCGTGACAAGGCAGGAAACCTTGAACAAGCTGCCAAGCAGATGCTGGATGAATTGCAGATTTCTGAAAATTTGCGACAACGTAATGTCATGGATTTAAGCGTCGGCCAACAGCAACGTGTCGCCGTGGCACGCGCACTGATCGGCAACCCGGAAATCGTCATTGCCGACGAACCGACCTCGGCACTGGACACTGAGAATCGCGATAACTTCGTTGACCTGCTTTTCCGTCGTGCAAACGAGCATGGCAGCACACTGATTTTCGTCAGCCATGATCAGCACCTGTTCAACCATTTCCAGCACAGTATCCACCTGGATGATGTTAACCTTGCCATAGCAACGAGCGCTGAATGAAACTACTGCCTCTGACTCTGAAAAGTGCATGGAACCGACGTCTGAGTCTGTCTTTGACGGTATTATCCATCGCTATCAGTATTATGCTATTACTCGGTGTCGACCAGGTTCGCAAGGAAGCCAAAAGAAACTTCATCAACACCATTTCGAAAACCGATCTGATCGTCGGTGCCCGCAGTGGTCCGGTCAATCTGCTGCTCTACAGCGTGTTCCGCATTGGTAATGCGACTAATAATGTCTCCTGGGAATCCTTTGAAAAACTGTCATCCTTGAAACAGGTCAAGTGGGCCATCCCGCTGTCGCTGGGTGATTCCCATCGGGGATACCGCGTTCTTGGCACCAATACCGATTATTTTAAATACTATCGTTTTGGAGGTGACCGACAGTTAGAATTTGCTGAAGGCGGGATATTTAGTCATGTTTACCAGGTGGTACTAGGTGCAGATGTAGCAGCCAGCCTTGGCTATCGCCTTGAAGACAATATCGTGGTCTCGCATGGCCTGTCGTCGGCCAGTTTTGCCAATCATGATGACAAACCATTCCGTGTCATTGGTATTCTGAAGAAAACCGGCACACCACTGGATCGTACACTGCATGTTCCGCTGGAAGGTATTAGTGCGATCCATAGTGACTGGAAATCCGGTACCCGTTCACCTTTACACCTGAATGCACAACAGGCGCTGAAGATGGATTTAATACCGAAGGAAATCACTGCCTTCATGCTGGGGTTGAAAAACCGCATTGCCACCTTTCGCGTACAACGCCAAATCAATGAATTCGATGAAGAACCTCTGCTGGCTATCGTGCCAGGCGCCACCTTATCCGAGTTGTGGCGTCTGCTCAGTCACTTTGAAGTCATCCTGCTGGCAATTTCAACTCTGGTTCTGGTTGCAGGTCTAATCGGCATGCTGACCACAATCATCTCCAGCCTCAATGAGCGCCGGCGCGAGATGGCCATTCTTCGCGCCATTGGAGCACACCCTTATCATATTATCCTGCTGTTCATGATGGAAACCCTGATCATCGTCAGCCTGGGCATCGTGCTTGGTATTTTCCTGCTATACCTGTTGATGTTCAGTGTCAATCCGCTACTGACCGAATGGACAGGTCTAACTTTACAAATTCAGGCACCCGACATGCAACAATGGCTATTGCTGGCTGTTATAATGTCAGCCGGCGTGTTGGTCAGTCTGGTACCCGGCCTGATTGCCTACCGGCATTCATTGCAGGATGGCCTGATGCCAAGACTTTAATGAGACTGAAAATGAAATACTTTAACTGGAAACAAACCCTGCTATTAATCCCCCTGCTGTCTACTGTAGCCTGTGAACAGCAGGAAACAGAAGTCGAGATCCTATCGCTAACTCAGGACGCTGCGACAGAACTGAAGGTGCCGTTGCCTAAAGAATCAAAAACTGAGCCAGCAATAGATCGATTGCCAGGCGATTCACTACCCACCATCAGTTCCGCCTTGGAACCGGAAGGTTCACCTTACCGGGAAATTATCTGGGATGACCTGATGCCGGAGGAATATCGCCCAGAAATTGTGCTGAAAAAATACATGGAACAGTTAAGCGAACTGGAAGATGATGACCCGAAAGCTATTGCGCTATATGGCCAGATCCAGGCTGAACTGGATAACGCACCACTGAATGAAAAGCTCAATGGTAAAAAAATCAAACTTCCCGGTTTTATCGCACCTCTGGAAAACACCGATGGCAAGGTCAGTGAATTTCTACTGGTACCCTATTATGGTGCCTGTATTCATGTGCCACCTCCACCTGTCAACCAGACGGTACTGATCAAAACCATGCAGGACTCCACAATTGCCGTCGACAATATGTATGACCCCATCTGGGTTAAAGGTGAAATCCAGACACAGGGAGAAAAAACTGATATCGGAGAGGCTGGTTACCGAATCGTTAATGCTGAAGTGGAAGTTTACTCGGAGTAAATGGAGGGCAGTCTAGTATTTTTTATGATGGATACTTGGGAGCAGTATATGCATTAAAATGGGTTGCTCTTTTATCTTTCCAACGACCGTTATGTCTATAAACCTCTAGTTGCCTACAACCTGTCAGGAATGGCTACAGTTTGCAAACTTGCCTGTTGCACCTCTCCATGCTAGCGGCAGCTATTCGTAATATTAGATGGTTAATTGCCCAACAGAACAAACTTAATTATCTACTCCCTCCAATTAGTACAAACTAAATTGCTAAGGTACAGACTTAATTTTCTCTAATCACGGGGCTAGATATGATGCTGCGTTAGCCTGCTCCAGATTGCTGATTTTTTGCATAAGTATTTGGCTTGATAGAAAAATTATTAGCTTATAATTTTAATAACTTGATTAAGGGCCTTATTGAGTAGAGAATCTATAAAGTTTAGCTTTCGTTCGGTCTTAGGCTGGCGAGTGAAAAACCAAATAGTAACAATAAAAATACCCCATTTAGAGGAAAAATATATGAAACGTCGTGATGTTCTGAAAACAGGTGTAGCAGCAGCACTTGGTACTGCTGGCGCTGTAGTTTCGGCACCTGCTATCGCAAAAAGTCGAATTGAAATCAACATGGTCTCTACCTGGCCTCGTGATTTCCCAGGTCTGGGTACGGGTGCTCAGCGATTCGCAAAAAATCTGGAAGATATTTCCGGTGGTCGTATGAAGGTTAATTATTTTGCGGCTGGTGAACGTGTTAAAGCTTTCGATTCACTGGATGAAGTATCATCTGGTAATGCTCAAATGTACCACGGCGCGGATTACTACTGGAAAGGTAAGCACCCTGCATGGGCTTATTTTACCGCTGTACCTTTTGGTTTATCTTATACTGAATTCAATGCATGGATGAGGTTTGGTGGTGGTGAAGCACTGCATGATGAAGTGGCCGGTGGTTTTGGTATGAAGTGTCTGCCCTGTGGTAATACCGGTGTTCAGATGGGTGGCTGGTTCCGTAAGGAAATGAATTCTGCTGATGATTTCAAAGGGCTGAAAATGCGTATTCCAGGTCTGGGCGGTGACGTTCTGGCTAAACTGGGTGCTTCTCCTGTATCTTTGCCTGGTGGTCAGATTTATGAAAATCTGGTATCCGGCGCGATTGATGCAACTGAATGGGTAGGCCCCTGGAATGACAGTTTTATGAAATTCTATGAAGCTGCCAAGTACTACTACTACCCTGGTATGCATGAACCGGGTGCTTCTTTAAGTGTCGGTATGAACAAAAAATGGTGGGATGGCCTGTCGAAGACAGATCAGCTTATTATTAGAGCCGCTGCTGAAACAGAAAACTCAATCATGATGTCTGAGTACAATGCCAAGAACGGTTCTCATCTGGCTAAACTGATTAATGAACAGGGTGTTAAACTGCGTAAATTCAGTGATGATACCTACGATAGTTTTGGTGATGCGGCTGAGGAAGTTTTTGCTGAAGTTCGTGCGCACAGCGCACTGGCCAAGAAAGTTCATGATAGCTTCTTGACAGCTCGTCAGGATGTCGGTGCCTGGGCCAAGATTTCTGATGTTGCTTATATTGAGCAGAGAAATCGTGTACTAGGTCTGTAAAGACTGATTACCTGTAAATCAAAACGGAGCCTTAAGGCTCCGTTTTTTTGTATTTAAGTTGCAACAAGCTGAAGCCTCACTTCCTTTTAAAGTCTATTTATCGACACTGTCCTGATGACTGATAACCTGTCTATCCATCCTGTTTCAACCTTTAGTAAAACGCTGGCCTATCTCATGGTCTGTTCAGTTTTACTGTATATCTTTAATAATTACCTGGTTTACTGGCAGGGTTTGCCGGGGCCCTATAATCTTTTAGTGCATCTGGGCTGGTTGGGTGAAGCATCATCAGCAGCTTTAGCAGATGAAAAAATAAACCACGGCTGGATGCAGCTGGTTGGTTACATTATTGTCTTATTCTTCACAGCAGTTTATGTCATTAAAACAAACTCGCTATCTTTACGTCAGGCATCGGAACGGTTACAGATACTGGCTGCTTACCTTGTACGAGTGGCTTTCTGGGCAGTTATGCTGATCGGTTTTGTTGACATGCTGATTTCTTTCATGCGAATTGAAAAATTCCTCGAATTCTGGATTAGTAATGAACTCATTGTTCAACTGGGCCGTCCTTCGTTTCGAGGTATCTATGTGCATTATCCTCTGCTAATAAGCTCTTTTGTTTTTGCACTGATATTCCGCAAAATTAGTTTTTCCTGGTTAGCATTAATGGTAGTGCTGTCCGAATTTCAAATTGTATTAACCCGTTTTGTGTTTTCCTATGAACAGGCTTTTCAGGGTGATCTGGTGCGCTTCTGGTATGCCGCTTTATTTTTATTTGCCAGCGCCTATACCCTGATTAATGAAGGCCATGTCAGGGTGGATGTTTTATATGCTGGTTTTAGCCGGGTGAAAAAAGCAACAGCAAATATTGTCGGATCGTTGTTTTTGGGTATTCCCCTGTGCTGGGTTATTTTGATGCACGGCCTGGGCGGAAAAGGTAACAGTATAAATAGCCCGCTGTTAAGTTTTGAAATTTCACAAAGTGGTTATGGCATGTACGTCAAATACCTGATGGCTGGTTTTCTGGTGGTGTTTGCGGTCACCATGATTATTCAATTTAGCAGTTATTTTTTACGTAATATGGCCGAGTTGATTGAACCTGAGAATAAAAGTCCTGATGAAGCAGGTATTCCACCTTTGACAGATGCAGCTTTGCCTGAAGGCATGAGAAAGAATTCCGCTACACAGAAGAGAGAGTCCTGATGGAAGTTTATTTTTTATTGCTGCTGGTCATCTTAATGATAGCAGCACTTACTTCAGGTTTTCCTGTAGCTTTTGCGTTACCCGGTTCCGCTATTTTATCCATAGCAATTGCTGCCTTATGCGGCTATTTGTTTGTTGGCGACCCCGATGCGTTCTTTTCTCACGGTGGCCCAAACCAGTGGTTAAGTGCCGGGGTTACTAATTTTCGAAGTATGTACTGGGTGGTCGAACGAGATACCCTGATTGCTATTCCGCTGTTCGTGTTCATGGGCATCATGTTACAGCGCTCTAAAATTGCAGAAGATTTACTGGTAGCGATGGCCCAATTATTTGGCCCTGTTCCCGGTGGGCTTGGTATTTCAGTTATTTTTGTGGGAGCGCTGCTGGCGGCAACGACCGGTATTGTTGGTGCTACGGTTATTGCGATGGGGCTTATTTCATTGCCTGCGATGCTACGAAATAATTACTCTAAATCACTGGCCTGCGGAACCATCTGTGCTTCAGGCACATTGGGGCAAATTATTCCACCCTCGATAGTGTTGATTATTCTGGCAGACCAATTGTCGAGTGCTGCTGATCAGGCGAATACGGCACGTAAATCTGAATACAGAGAAGTGACTGGTGAGTTTTCCATGCCCAGTGATTTTGATGTGGTGTCGGCCAGTGCCGGCGACATGTTCATGGGAGCATTTGTCCCGGGTCTGATTCTGGTTGGACTGTACATGGCTTATATTTTTATTGCAGCCGTCATCAAACCTGAAGTGGCCCCGCCGGTTCCCTATGACGGAAAATATAACAGGCAATTTTTTATCAAAGTTTTAATGGCACTTGCTCCACCATTACTGCTTATATTTACCGTTCTGGGTTCTATCGTATTAGGTATAGCAACTGTAAATCAGGCTGGTGCAATCGGTGCTGTGGGTGCATTGATCATGGGCAGTTACCGTCTGACTCAGGGCAGTAAAACTGCATATTATCCAGCCATATTAGCGATTGTTTCACTGGTTGCGATTACCTTCCTGCTGAATAATTACGATTTAAATATCAAAAATATTAAAACTGCAGAGGATCAATTTGGAGTGTATCTGGCTACCATTGCGGTGTCTGGATTACTGATCTCGGTAGTGTGGGCTATCTGGCGAGCACACAAAATTGATAATATTTTGCATGACGTCATGATTGAAACAGCTAAAACCACTTCCATGGTTTTTATTATTTTGCTGGGTGCTGCGATGCTGACATCAGCGTTTCGTGCATTTGGCGGGGAGGAGCTGGTTAAGCAGTTCCTGACTACCTTACCGGGTGGATTCTGGATGCAGTTCGTGGTGGTGATGGCAGTTATTTTCCTGTTGGGTTTCTTCCTGGATTTTATAGAAATTGCGGTGGTTGTTGTGCCTATTGTAGCACCTATCCTGTTAGCTAATCCTGAAGCCAATGTCACCGCAGTGTGGCTGGGTGTCATGGTTGGATTAAATATTCAGACTTCATTTTTAACGCCGCCATTTGGCTTTGCGTTATTTTATTTGAGAGGTGTTGCGCCTGCCATTGTAAAAACCCTGCATATCTATAAAGGTGCCATTGCTTTTATTGGTTTACAGCTGGTTGGTTTGTTTATTGCCGGAGCATTTCCAACACTGATCAATTACCTTCCAAATCGAACCTATCTGACCTCTGATACAGCACCACCCCCAAATAATCCTCGTATTCAGCTTTGTCTGGAAGATATGGTATTTGGTGGATATGCCAGGCAGAAAAATGATATTGAACAGGCTTTGAAACTGGTTAAAAAACTGGATACAGCTTATTTTCCCGATAAATATCGACAAAATCTGAATGAAGGTTTTAATGATATGTCAAAAGTATTTGCAACAATTTCTCAAATTGAGAAAGCAGAAAAAGACCTGCAAAGCTATGTTGTTGAGTATGAACCATTGCACCGTGAAGTCCGTAGCATTCAGCGAGATGTTCGAAAAATAGGTAAAAAAATAGAACTTTTAGAGGATGGAATAAAACAAATTGAATTCTCGGAAGAACCTGATGAAAGTGCAATGAAAGACCTGGAAAACCAGATTGCAGAGTTAAAATCTGATCAGCAACTATTAACGGTGAAAATTCCAGAGCAGTGGAAAAGTGCCAGAGAGCAATATCTGGCTTTAGCTAAAAAGGAAAAAATTGCACGCAATAAATATCGCCGCTTAGTGGATGATAGTTATCAGGTAGTGGTGGATACCAGACTCATGATTGCAGCAGCAGATGAACTAAAGCAACTTCAACCAGAGTTAGAAGCTTTGTTTATGGTAATTCGTGATGCTGAGTTTAAAGATGCTATGGCACAGATCAAGGTGGTAGAGTCATCTTTATCTTCCATTAAAAATGCTCATCCAGTGAAGTCTAAATTATCAAAAGCACGTCGGGCTTTGAAGAAAACTCAGGATAGAGATAAAGCATCTGGCCAGCTGGTTAAGGCTATACAGATTCTTGAGGTCGAAATAGAATGGCGTACAAGTGCAAAAAAGAAATTTTCACATGGTCTGGAGCAGTTTGATAACGTGGTGAAAAATACTGTTGGTTTGAGAATGCAGGATAGATTAAAAATTGAGCAGGCAGAGGAAATAGCCGGCTGTCTGGCGCATCATAAAGATATATCATTGGCTTTTTAAGATTATTTAAGAAAACAGGATGTGACATAACGGTTTAGTGCTATGCAATTTTCACTGTCGCACTTACCCGAAATATTATTCGGGTCAGGAAAATTACAACTTCTTCCAGAAGTAATCAGTCAATTTGGCAACCAGGTTTTGCTGGTGACAGGCGGATCTTCCTGGGCCAAAGCAGGCTGGTGGCCTCAACTGATTGACTCGCTTCAATCTGCGGGTATTCATTACGAACAAGTTATGGTTGCAGGCGAGCCTTCTCCAGAACTGGTTGATGATGCGGTTAAACAATTCTGTGAATCTAAAATTGATGTGGTGGTCGCCGTTGGGGGTGGTAGTGCTCTGGATGCAGGAAAGGCCATTGCAGGATTGCTTAAAATAAATCATTCAGTGATGGATTACCTGGAAGGTGTTGGACCTGAATTAAAATACACTGGACCGGCAGTACCTTTTATTGCTTTGCCGACTACAGCCGGTACAGGCAGTGAAGCGACTAAAAATGCAGTGTTAAGCCGTTTGGGGCCAGGCGGGTTTAAGAAATCATTTAGAGATGACTTATTGATGGCTAAGGTAGCCATAGTCGATCCGGATTTACTGGTTAGTTGCCCACCTTCTGTAATTGCTGCAAATGGAATGGATGCATTGACCCAGTTGATGGAATCCTATGTCTCAACACGTCAAAATACATTCTGTAATGCATTATCTGAACAGGCTATTCGAGCAGTTCGTGATGGCTTGTTGCTGTTATATCAGTCGGCAGAAAAAAATCCTCAAGCACGAGAAAATATGGCTTTTGCCTCGATGGTTTCCGGTATTAATCTGGCCCAAACCGGCTTAGGCTCCGTGCACGGTCTGGCATCACCACTGGGAGCCTTTTATCCAATTCCTCATGGCGTGGTTTGTGGCAGTCTGTTGGCTGAGGCGACGGAAATGAATATCAGGACCATGTTGCAACGTGAGCCTGATAACCCGGCTTTAGAATCCTATAAAAAAATAGCCCAGATGTTGTGTGGGAAACACTTTAGTGATGTTCATATTGCATTTGATGAATTATTTAAGGTTCTACGAGACTGGACTCAGCAGTTGGAAATATCTCACCTGTCCCGTTACGGTGTAAATGAAAGTGATATCGAACGAATTGTGCAAAATGTAAGTCCGAGCAGCATGCGAACCAACCCGATAAGACTGACAGATGAAGAGATTGCGGCTATAGTGCGCGCCCGACTTTAAATACACCGTACTAACCGATGAAACTGGCTTTACTCATAATAATTTCTGTCTCGATAGTGGCTTCAGCAATATTCTATCTAACTACGGACAGGTCATTAAACGAAGCGGCTGATATGCCATGGCATGTTACTGTGCATGATTCCAGCCATATGGAAGTTTTTGGCATTGTGTTGAATACAACCACCCTGGAACAGGCCCGGCAGAAATTTGGACAACTGGATGGTATAGCTCTGTTTAAAAATGCACAGGCAGAATATAGCCTTGAGGGGTATTTTGGAAAGGTCACTATTGGGCCATTCACTGCAAGAATTATTGCTAACCTGGATGCCACTCAGCATGAGCTTGAACAATTAACTGAGCACACGATAAAAAGAATTAAAACTAAAGATGGTAGTGAAAGGTGGACTTTAAAAGCAGATAAACAGGTGGAGCAAGGTGCACGTATTATCAATTCGTTAAGTTATATTCCTACTTATAGTGGTATGGATCAAGAATTTATCAGCCAGCGTTTTGGTGTGCCGTCTACAAAAAAAGTTGTGGATGAAACGACTCAGCTTTGGTTTTACCCTGAACTTGGTGTCAAAATAATGGTCGATAATGAGGGAAAAGAATTATTTGAATACACGGTTCCGGCATTATTTAAAATGGAAGAAGGAGATAATTAATGGCTTTATCCGTAGCAATCATAGGTGCCAGCCACAAAGCTCAGCGTTATGCTTATAAGGCACAGGTCATGCTGATGGATTATAAACATACGGTTTTTCCGGTGTCGGGCAATGGCCGGGAAATTCTGGGTGTCGAAGGCTATAATTCAATAAAGCAGATTACTCATCCTGTTGATACTGTTACGTTTTATTTGAATGCCGGGCTGCATGAAAATATCAAACAGGATGTTCTGTCCATCAAACCTCGCCGCATCATCTTTAATCCCGGTACAGAATCAACCAAGCTTGAGCAATTTTATCAGCAGCATGGCATAGAAACTCTGGAAGCCTGCACTCTGGTTATGTTACGAACCGATCAATTTGAATAATTGCATTCTGATGGAACGATAGAATCTATTTTCCCTGCCAGATAATAAGCAATTAATCCCAGCCATTCATGCGATGCTAGTACCAGTTGGTTGGCATGCCCAATAAACTCAAAATCAGGTTTGTATAATTTTGATGGTAAGGTCTGGTGATCAACCGGGTAAGGAATTATCATCCAGTTTTGCTTGCAAAAAATACCCATGGCCCGGGGCATATGATATGCCGTCGTTATCATTATCCATGTTTCATTTGGCTGAGGATTGACTAGTTGTTTGGAGTAACTAACATTTTCTGCTGTATTTCGAGCTTCATTCTCCATTATTAATCTTTCTGCTGATAAACCTGATTGCAGGAAATACGTTTCTGCTATTTGGGCTTCGGTGGGTTTATCCCTGTCAGTGTTTGCGTTTCCTCCGCTAAAAACCAGTTTTGCATCTGGATAAAGTCCGGCCAGGTGAATAAAACTGCTTAACCTCTCATGATACTGGTTAGTTTCCAGCTGTTGCCATTCTGAGCTCAATTCTGTCATCACTGATCCGCCTAATACTATGATGCCGTCCACCTTTTCTGGTAACTCAGGGTTATGCTGGAACCTGCTCTCTAGAGGGTGAAGCATCCAGTCTCCGACTGCAAAAAAGCTTAAAAACAAACTACTTATTGTTAGCAAAGATAACAATAAGGTGGCTTTTTTGATCTGTCTAAAGATAAGCAGAATTAAACATAGGGTTAAAAATATAATGAACAGACTGTCAGGTGATAAAACAGTCCAGACATATTTAGATAAGTAAAAAAACAGATTATCCATTGGAGCTCGTTTTAATTTTCAAGTTATACTCGGCTTTATGATTTTGTTCAGGCATTTTTTGATAATTTCCCTACTGGTCTTTATGGCTATCAATAATGGCCATGCTCGTGCGATTGAATCAGATAAATGGCATGATAAATTTGATCGTCATTTTAAAAAGTATTCCAAACGATATTTCGGGCCTCATTTTGAATGGCGTTGGTTTAAATCTCAAGGAATAGCTGAATCAAATTTGAATGAGAATGCTTCCAGCCCGGTGGGTGCCAAAGGGATTATGCAAATTATGCCAGCTACCTTTGAAGAGATAAAAGAGCAGAACCCGACTTATATCGGGCTTAATGTTCCCCGCTGGAATATTGCTGCCGGCATCTTTTATGACCGCCAGCTGTATCGTAAATGGCGTAAACCTTTACCCAGTGATGAGCGTTTGTTTCTGGCTTTCTCCAGTTATAATGCGGGTTATGGGCGTGTGTTAAAGGCGGTTAAACGTACCCGTAAAGATAATTACACGTGGATTGAAGTTAAAAAACACTTACCGGCTGAAACTCGTGGTTATGTTTCCAGGATTGCCACGTTGATGGATACGACAAACCGTCATAGAAAAACTAACTTACGTCGCTTCTCAGATCTATTTAATTGACTTTATAAACACCGGCTTTATTCAAGTGGGTAAATTCCAGCGGGTTTGCTAATCAGTCTACTAAAAATCCATGCGGTTTTTCCTGTATGGGTAATTCCAATATAGGTCCAGCCATTTTGTTCTCGAAGTGGGATGACGTTATGTCCTCGTTCCAATGTTGCAACCACTTTATAGCTTTTATCCGGGCCACGTCTTGTATTGGCCTTATCAACGTTAACCTGCATAGTATCACCTAGTAGTGACCAGTCAGTTTTGAGTAATAATTGAAAGGTGTTTTGAGCCAGCTCATTATTGCTGCTGAGTAAAGCCATTAGAGTCTCCTTGGCGGGTTCATGACCTTTTAATGCCGCTGAAATATACCAGCCAAGAGCAATGGGTAAGTTTTTTTCTACCCCCAATCCCTGTGAATAGAGATCTCCAAGTGCGTAATGAGAGTTTGCATCACCGGTGGTAGCTGATTTGAGCCACCAATTTAAGGCTTTTTCATCATTTATGCTTAAACCATAGCCATTATGATACATCCAGCCTATATTGTACTGTGCTGAGCTATTACCCTGTTGGGCCAGCGGTTCCCAGATGCAGTAGGCAATTGCATAATTACCCTGCTGCATGGCGCTTCTTGCTTTAAGGTCGAGCTTATCAGTTTGTTGTTGATGACTGAAAAACTGGGCATGTAATTGGCCGCTTAGCAAAAAAAATAGCAAAGTTAAACTTGATCTGAAAACTGATGTCATAGGCATTGCTCTATATAAGAAAAGGTTAATATTAAACAAAAGTATGAAATATTTCTCTTAAGCATTTGAATTTCCAAAGAATATGCTAGTATAAATTAGTAGTGTTATTATATTTTTTGTTATTTAGCGGGTTATTATGGTTGTTGTCTTATCATTTTAAAACTGTTGTTGCCATTTTATATGTTTATTTGCCGCTATAATTAACTTCAAGGGTCAATGTGACCTTACTCAGGATATACAACAGGTAGACCTAGACGTGCCAGTAGAAAAAATTAATCGTTATAAAAAAACCATGAAAATAGGTTTTTGTAATGATGTGATAGAACAGAAATTTCAAAAATTTCAAGTCAATCGTGGGCGCAGTACAGCGAGCTATTCTCTGGTTGCTTTAGCCGTCATTAACTTTACGTTTGCTTTTCTTGAGTTCTGGATTCTCGGTTTAAATTCTTCAATACCTTTTTATTCTTATCTTTTCATCTCAGTGTTAAGTTTAGGTATCGTATTATTTAGTGTGGTTAGCATTAATACCTCCGCTCTAAAGTTGCGCATTATAGTACCCGGTGTGCTGACATTGCTGGTTTTGATCTGGGCGCTCTATTTACAAAACTACCGTCTTTATCATGCCATTGAAATTACGTTGCTGGTGATCTGGATAGGTAGTCTGAATGTGCTAAGTTTCCGCTTATCCTCTCTTCTCAGTTTTATTGTTTTAACTGCTTTCATAACCACTGCCTATTTAAAGGGAGCGACTGATACTAATATAATTGCATTGACCGTACTGATGATTGCGGCCTACTGTCTGACTTTATACCTGTCATACATGGCTGAACGGTTTCGTCGCATGATGTTTTTAACCAATGAAACGTTGACTGAAGTGTATGACCGTCAGGAAAACTGGGCATATACACTAATAGATCTGGATATGTCTTTAAGCGGCATACTCGATTTCAAAAAGTTAACCGGGCGACTGATGGAGCATATCAAAACCGTCATCGAATATGATTCTTATGTTCTTACTTCGCTGGATGGAAAGGGTCCAAAACCCGCAGCTGATGAAATGGAAGGAACATTATTTGAACAGGAAGATAATACACTGTGGTCCGATGATTTGATCACCAGGTTGTCTCAAACCAGGCAGGCTTCTGTGAGTGCTCAGTTTGAAATTGTTAAAGGACTATTTGGCAAAGATAAAAAGAATTTTCAGCATTACAGACTGGATATTCCTATATTTAATGAGTCCAACCTTGTGGGAGTGGTGAGTCTTAGAAGAAAAGGCCAGGCCTTTGATGACCTGGATATGACTGCCAGTGTCAGTATCGCGACTCAGGCTATGATGATTTTCAACCGAACATCAAAAGCTTCTTTAATGTCTGTAGGGCTGCAGCAGGCAACCAGATCAAATCCGATCATTCAGAAAGCTGAACCGGTGAAAAATGAAAAAGAATCAAGTTCTCCTTCTACTGATATTGACCTGACGGTGAATCAGACTAGCCTCTATACTGAACCTCCGGTCAAAAAATCGGTTGGCCGGGATGAAACGGTTGTACCCAGTGCTGTGGTGAAAAAAATCAAGCAGGATACTGAAACGGCCAGAAAAACAATTACTTTACTGAGTCGGGAAAATGCGGAACATGTGTCAATGGATCGCTACAGAACAGCTGCGGTTGAAAATGAGCCATTATCTTTACTGTTAGTTGAAGTTGATGGTCTGTCATCTTTACGGGAGAAAGAGGGTGATCAGGCTGCCTATAAAGTTTTTGCAGGCGTGGTAAAACATGTGTTTTCCAAAACAAATAAAGACAGTGATGTGTTAGGTCGTTATGGCCAGAATGGATTTAGTGTTTTATTGCCAAGAGTTGATATGAATGCAGCAGAAAAGTTTGCTGAAAGTTTACGTGAATTTACTGAAGCTGCAAATTTTCAAACGCCTTATGGTGTTAAGAAAGCGACACTTAGTATTGGTGTTGCAGCAATTACGGATGAGACTGGTAACCACGAGTCGATGGTAAAGCGGGCTGATATGGCACTGTTTGTGGCTAAAAAGAATGGCAGAAATTGTGTGAAGGTTCGTTTATAGGTTGGTATGGAATGTTATTAGGGTATGTTGAAGAGCTGAAAAAAACAAAGATTCAATGTATTAATATCGAAGAGTACTCCCTGGTTCTCATTTACCAGTCCAGTCAATTCTATCTTCTCGATAATCTATGCCCACACAAAGCAGCTTCCCTGTGTGAAGGAAACCTTAAAGGTGATGAAATTGAATGTCCCTGGCACAAGGCAAAGTTTGATATCAAAACTGGCAGAGGGCTTTCTCCTTTAGCGGGTAATGGCGTAAAGAGCTGGCCTTTAACCATCGAAGATGGACAATTGTCCGTAGCGTTAACATAAACCCTTTCTACTTTAGTTACATCAGGTACTTTCTTAGCTCTTTGGATTGTAATAAGTGATAGCTATTACAAAATTTCTGATATTTAATCCCTTATTGATCTTATTATCAGGTTTGCAATGATTTCTTCAGTTCAACAAGCTGAGTTTGAAAAACTTTTTCCTTTTATAAAACAGGCTCAGCCTGATTTTGTAGAAACATTTTATGCTGAAGCTCAATATATGGAGATACCAGCAGGTGTTTCTATTTGTGATGAAGGGCAGCAATGTTCCCATCTAGCGATGATTCTGGATGGTGTTGGGCGTGTATACAAGTTATCTCCATCCGGGAGGGAAGTGACCTTATATCGAATTTATGGGGGGGAGAGCTGTGTACTGACTGCTTCCTGCATCATGAACCAGGATAATTTTCCGGCAATGGCGATAACCGAAACTCCAGTAAGAGTTCTTTTAATTTCCCCGGTGAATGTCAGGCAATGGTTTTGTAAGGATTCTCAGTGGCAGCAGTTTATTTTTAGTCTTTTATCACATCGCTTGTCGAGTATTATTTCGGTGGTTGAAGAAGTCGCTTTTAAACGGATTGATGTGCGTCTAGCAGAACAGTTTGCCCGTGAACTGGCGAAAGGTGTGCAGGTTATGCATAAAACTCATGCCGATCTGGCAGCAGATGTTGGAAGTTCTCGCGAAGTTGTTAGCCGAATTCTCAGGGATATGGCACATCGAGGACTGGTGGTTTCAAGCAGGGGTAATATTGAAATCATCAATAAAGAAGCGGTTATTGAGCTGTCTAAGCAATAATTTTACGACTATTTTCTCGACTCGGTGACATTGTCACCGACTCATGCTTATCCTGTCTATACACTCTATCTCATCTTAACTGGAGACTTTATTATGAAAAAGAATGTTGGAACTACTGAACGTGTGATTCGCGCTATCGTTGGACTTGTTGCTTTAGGTGCTGCTTTTACAGTGCTGGGTGTGTTAGAAGG
>Ga0233435_1000079_pt1 | contig 130482 bp, 126 predicted proteins | sample SI_122_August201_3_FD_182735 | JGI IMG/M metagenome (GOLD analysis project Ga0233435, IMG submission 182735) | Seawater microbial communities from Saanich Inlet, British Columbia, Canada - SI_122_August2016_135_MG | ecosystem: Environmental > Aquatic > Marine > Inlet | place: Canada: British...
GTTCGGTTCTTGAAAATATCAACCGGATAACCTTATCTGTTCTTAAATAATGTTACTCTGTAAATCGGTGCGGTGCTATTTTTGCGAAAGTTTTTTTTGGGCTTTTGAGTCTAGGCAAGCGGCAAAAATTACGTGGTAATTAATACCTACGGCGCGCCGCTTTACCCTGCGTACATGTCAGCTCCGTCACGTCATTACAAGCCCCGTAACCTTTCTACAAATGGCATGACGACGTTTCGGATGTACCTTTTCGGGCAACGCGCGCGGGTGCCCAGAATTACCTACGCCTCTGGGGAGGGAGGACTATTACTCTTCGTTTCGCTTTCCGTGGCTGGCAGCGCGGGTGTAATGTGACCACATAGCTTATAAAATGTAGTTTTCAGGAAATTACCACGGAGCACTCGGTCATGCTAACAAAATCGTTGCAGTAGTGGATTTGAAACTCTCTACTCTTTTCGATGAAACATGATACTGCCGAGGTGTTGTTTGGTATCATTGTCTTAAGTTCGACTATATTGTGTTTTAGAGCTAACAAAGCATTGTGCTCGGAGTTAGTACGCGTTATTTTTGACCAATCATTCTAATTAGGAGGTAGTACGCTATGATTTATAGCAATCCAAACCAGCCAGACAGTCCAGTACAATTTAAAACGCAATACGGTAATTATATCGGGGGTAGTTGGGTTCCGCCGGTACAACGGCGTTATTTTGATAATAGCAGTCCGATTAATGGGCAGGTTTTTTGTTCCATACCGCAGTCATCAAGTGAGGATATTAGTTTAGCGCTCGATGCTGCTCATGAGGCTAAAGAGTCTTGGGGGAAAACCTCTGTTACTGAACGCTCTAATATTTTGCTAAAAATTGCGGATCGCATTGATGAAAATTTAGAAAAATTAGCGGTTGCCGAAACGTGGGATAATGGTAAAGCCGTCCGCGAAACACTGGCTGCTGATATTCCCTTGAGTGCGGATCATTTTCGTTATTTTGCGGGTTGTATTAGGGCTCAGGAGGGCTCAATTGGTGAAATTGACGAAAACACGGTAGCCTACCATTTTCATGAACCTCTGGGTGTAGTCGGGCAAATAATTCCCTGGAATTTTCCGCTGTTGATGGCCTGTTGGAAGTTAGCACCGGCATTAGCTGCTGGCAATTGTGTGGTGCTCAAACCTGCTGAGCAGACGCCGGCTTCAATCTTAATTTTAATGGAAGTTATCGGTGACCTGATTCCTGCCGGTGTTGTTAATATTGTCAACGGTTTTGGTAAAGAAGCCGGTGAAGCATTGGCAACCAGTCAGCGTATTGCTAAAATTGCCTTCACTGGCTCTACTCCGGTAGGCTCTCATATAATGAAATGTGCAGCGGACAATATTATCCCTTCAACTGTCGAGCTGGGTGGTAAATCACCTAACATTTATTTTGAAGATGTTTTAGATCATGAAGATGCCTTTATTGATAAGTGCGTGGAAGGTGCGGTTTTAGCTTTTTTTAATCAGGGTGAGGTTTGCACTTGTCCCTCACGGTTACTGATTCAAGAAACTATCTATGATGAATTTATTGCTAAAGTGATTGACCGTGCGCAAAAAATAAAACGCGGCAATCCTTTAGATACCGAAACAATGATTGGTGCCCAAGCCTCAAAACAACAATTTGATAAGATCTTAAGTTATGTTGATATCGGTAAAGATGAGGGTGCTGAGATTCTAATGGGCGGGCAAGTTGAGTCTTTATCTGGTGAGTTTGACCAAGGGTATTATATTCAGCCAACCATACTGAAAGGACACAATAAAATGCGTGTTTTTCAGGAAGAAATTTTTGGCCCGGTGGTTTCTGTAACTACATTCCGAGATGAAAAAGAGGCGCTTCTTATTGCTAATGATAGTGAATTTGGCTTAGGGGCGGGGCTTTGGACGCGGGATATGAATAGAGCCTACCGGATGGGGCGGGGCATTCAAGCCGGCCGTGTTTGGACAAATTGTTACCATCATTATCCTGCTCATGCCGCATTTGGCGGTTACAAGAAATCTGGTGTTGGCCGTGAAACCCATAAGATGATGCTCGACCATTATCAACAAACTAAGAATATTCTTGTGAGTTATGATGTGAATCCCTTAGGTTTTTTCTAAAGTGATTAGCATGAAGCGGTCATAAAAGCGGCTTTTTTTATGCCTAAAATTAGGGCTAAATATCTTAATCACGAATACAGGAATTATCTGGTTAAAGCTGAAATTTTAAGCATCTGCATATTAACAGCGAACAGAAGAGTAGCAATCAGGTTTAGGTGTAAGCAGATTATTTGTCAGTGATGAAAAGAGTTATAGAAGCGGCTTCATATGATAATTATTCTTAATAGTTTGAGTGCTATTGCTACCTTCATGATTCATTATGAATTCTTACGTGTTATGGGTGATAAGTTAACGCAACGGACTGCGAACTGACATTTGACTATTGTTTTGGGTACTCGTTTTTTTAAGTTAAAAAGGCATTAAAACAAAGAATGGTTTATTAACTTTTAAACATCTCCATTTTTTTGTAGGAGTATAATTTTGGGAGCGGGGCCTCGTTAAAGACTACCTGTGGAGTGGTTTGGATGTAACGAGTGGGTAAAGTGTAGATGGAAAAGTGATAAAGTGGCAGTGTTTTAAAACGTAGGTTGAGTTTCTAAATGGCCATGGTATAATTGCCCCTCGTTGTTTCTGGGTATTTTTTTTGCAGCTTATTTTCTGTCAGTGTTGACAATAATCAGCCCATTTTATAAAAGAGTTTAAATCAGGTAACTGACTGATTTGTAATATTTTATTCTTTATTTTAAGGGTTCTGATGAAAAGTAAGACGTTAGTCTGGTTCCTGCGGCATCTTGTTTTTTAGGTTGACTGAAGAGTAATAATAAAGGATAATAACTAGTTGTTATGCGCCCGTAGCTCAGCTGGATAGAGTACTCGGCTACGAACCGAGCGGTCGGGAGTTCGAATCTCTCCGGGCGTGCCATAAAAATTAATCCCCTGTAGCTCAGTTGGTAGAGCGGGTGACTGTTAATCACTAGGTCGGCGGTTCGAGCCCGTCCGGGGGAGCCATATAAGTACAAATGAAAAGGTTTGCAGGTTATCTTGCAAACCTTTTTTATTTTCTGCTGTGCGTGAAATTGATAAGATGAGTCGGGAATTAGAACCCAGGGTATTGTTAAGACCATCAGCGAGTATTTAAGTGAGGTATTAATGGTTTGTTTAGGCTATTTGAATCGACTTTTTTTATTGGCGATAGTCTCGACAGTGTGCCTGGCTGAATCTGATTTTAATGATTCGTTTTCCTTACGTTATGAAAAAGGGTTGTCACTATCCACATTGGTTGAAAACACGCTAGCTAAATCACCGGATCAACTTTGGTTAGAAGCATTAGAATCTGAGGCTAATGCGTTACGTAAAAGAAGTGATAGTTGGGTGGCCGGTGCTGCGAGTGTGGCATTGGGTTATCAGGAGGCCTCTAGTGGTACTCTGCATTACATCGATGGAGGTGTTAGCGTGCCGCTATGGCATTGGGGGCAGCAGGATGCTGAAGCACTGATAGCAGACAAGGCCGAGCAGGGGCTCTTTGACCAAGCCATTCATGTTAAGTTACAGATGGCAGGACTTATTCGGGCCGTCTTATGGGACTTGGCTTTAGTTGAATGCAAATTAACAGAGGCAGTACTAGCGGTTGATTTTTCTGAGCACATTTTAGCAACAGCGGTGCAATCAGTTCAATTAGGAGAATTGTCACATTTGGATTTATTACCGGTTAAAAGTGAATTGTTAATTAAAAAATCAGCGTTGTTACGGGCTAAAGTTGATTTGAATAAGATGGCTAAACGTTATCAAACCATTACTCGATCTAATGTCGTTCCTGTTCATTTTGAAGAAAGTCGTACGGAATTGCGTGAAATTGATATTAATCATTCATCTTTAGCGTTTATAAATAGTAAAATCACCCGAAAACAAGCGGAGTATCAGGCACTAATTTTACGAGGGTCGGGACAAACGACCTTATCTTTAGGTGTTAATAGTGATCGGGGCGATGCCCGAAGTAATGATGCTGAAAGCTTTAATATTGCATTAAATATTCCTTTAGGAAGTGCTGTGCACAACGGACCAGATTTGGCCGTTAAAAATATTGAAATTAATAAATTGCTCGCTGATAGAATGTATCTGATTAGAAAACTTAATGAACATGTTTTTGAGGTTTCACAGAACCTGATGTTGGGGGAAGACATTTTGGTAATGGCGATGGAGATTGCTCAATTAGAAGGTGATCGGCTGAAAATAGCTGAAAGCAGTTATAACGCTGGGGAACTGAGTTTGCAGAAATTTAAAAGTATTCAATTGAGCCAGCAACTGGCTCAATTGAAAGTAACTAAACAGTTAATTTTTAATAAGAAGAATATCGCTTTGTATAATCAATCATTAGGGGTTCTTCCTTAAGGTTGTCATGGTATTATTTCTCGCACGTTGCTAACGTTTTATTAAGACTTGAGTACGTGCTTGGAGCGATAAAATCTATTACTATATCAGCGCTAATTAAATTGAAGAGGGTCTGAATATGTCGGTAAAGGAAAATCAACTTACCACGGAAGTCTTGGTGATTGGTGGAGGGCCAGGTGGCTATTCTGCTGCGTTCAGGGCGGCTGATTTGGGTAAGCAGGTCACGTTAGTGGAGAAATACCCGGTATTGGGAGGGGTGTGTTTGAACGTGGGTTGTATTCCTTCAAAAGCATTGTTGCATGTGGCCCAAGTTTTAAGTGAGAGTAAAGAAATAGGGGTTTCGGGGGTTACTTTTCAAGCCCCCGAGATAGACAGAGAGAAACTCGTTCAGTGGAAAGGCGGTGTCACCTCGCAGTTAACAACTGGGTTGTCAGCCCTTGCCAAACAAAGAAAGGTGACGGTATTGCAGGGAACCGCTCGGTTTTTAGGAACGCATGAGGTCATGATTGAAAATGAAGAGGGCGGACACACGGTAAAATTTGACAATGTTATTATCGCTGTCGGTTCCCAACCGGTTAAGATTCCGTCATTTCCTAATGACGATGAGCGTTTAATGGATTCAACGGGTGCTTTGGAATTAAAAGATATTCCCGCTAAACTACTGATTGTCGGGGGAGGGATTATTGGCCTTGAGATGGCCACCGTTTATCATGCCTTAGGCAGTCAGATTACTATCGTTGAAATGATGGACCAATTAATACCCGGGTGTGATAAAGATTTAGTCAGGCCGTTAGCTCAAAAAGTTAAAAAACAATATGATAATATTTACCTTTCTACAAAGGTAACAGAAATTGTTTCTCAAGAGGATGGTTTAACGGTTACTTTTGACAAGCAAGGTGCGGTAGAAAGTGATCTATTTGATAAGGTCTTGGTTGCGGTAGGGCGCCGGCCTAATGGTCATTTGATCGATGCTGAAAAGGCTGGAATAACGGTTACTGATCGGGGGTTCATTGAAGTAGACAAGCAGATGCGTACAAATGTAGAGCATATTTTTGCCATCGGGGACGTGGTGGGAAACCCTATGTTGGCCCATAAGGCGGTGCACGAAGCTAAAATAGCGGCAGAAGTTATTGCCGGTGAACGTGTTGAGTGGCAAGCGTTAACTATTCCTTCAGTTGCTTATACCAATCCCGAGGTTGCTTGGATGGGGCTCACTGAAATAGAGGCTAAAGTACAAGGTATTGCCTATAATAAGGCGGCGTTTCCTTGGGCGGCCAGTGGACGTTCTTTAAGTATTGGTCGTAAAGAGGGGCTTACAAAATTAATTACCGACAAGGATACAGGGCAAATATTGGGTGCTGGCATTGTTGGGACTAATGCGGGAGAATTGATTGGGGAAGCGGTTCTGGCATTAGAAATGGGCGCGTGTGCTGAAGATATTGCCTTGACAGTTCACCCGCATCCGACGCTTTCTGAAACGTTGGGCTTTTCAGCAGAAATGATCGAAGGCACAATAACGGATTTATTGGTTAAAAAACGCTGACCACGGGTTTGAGAGGGTCAGGATTTTGTTAGAAATTTATTTAAATTATCAATGGTAGTGTTTGTATGAGTTCAGGAGCAAATAAAGTTGTTTTAGCGTATTCAGGTGGTCTGGATACATCTGTTATCTTGCAGTGGTTAAGAGATACCTACGATTGCGAGGTGGTTACCTTTACTGCTGATCTGGGGCAAGGCGGCGAGGTTGAGCCGGCTCGGGAAAAGGCCCAAGCGCTTGGCATTAAAGAAATTTATATTGATGATTTAAAGGAAGATTTTGTGCGCGACTATGTCTTCCCTATGTTTCGTGCTAATGCTATTTATGAAGGGGAGTATTTATTAGGAACATCTATAGCACGGCCTTTAATTGCAAAACGATTGATTGAGATTGCCAATGAAACCGGTGCCGATGCGGTTTCCCATGGCGCGACGGGTAAAGGTAATGATCAGGTTCGTTTTGAATTAGGGTGTTATGCGTTACGTCCGGATATTCAAATTATCTCACCTTGGCGTGAATGGGATTTAAATTCGCGTGAAAAGCTTTTGGCATATGCTGCTCAACATAGAATCCCGGTAGAAATGAAACGAGGTAATGCTTCCCCTTATTCTATGGATGCTAATTTATTGCATATTTCATATGAGGGAGGGATTTTGGAAGACCCTTGGGCAGAGGCTGAAGACGACATGTGGCGTTGGAGTGTGGCACCGGAAAATGCACCTGACCAGCCACTTTATATTGATTTAACTTTTAAGAATGGTGATGTCATCGGCATTGATGACGTGTTGTATTCGCCTGCTGAGGTATTAGCGTTATTGAATAAGTTAGCAGGCGCCCACGGTGTGGGTCGGCTGGATATTGTTGAAAATCGTTACGTCGGCATGAAATCGCGTGGTTGTTATGAGACCCCAGGTGGCTCGGTTTTATTAAAAGCACACCGAGCGATTGAGTCCATAACACTCGATCGGGAAGTGGCGCATTTGAAAGATGAATTAATGCCGGGTTATGCTAAGTTAATTTATAACGGTTATTGGTGGAGTCCTGAGCGTACTATGTTGCAGAACATGATCGATGCCTCACAAGTGACGGTCAACGGTAAGGTACGCGTTAAATTGTATAAAGGCAGCGTGTCGGTCGTCGGTCGAATGTCAGACACAGATAGTTTATTTGATGAAAATATTGCGACCTTTGAAGATGATGGCGGTGCTTATAATCAAAAAGATGCGGAAGGATTTATTAAATTAAATGCACTTAGGTTACGTATTGCGGCTGAAAAACAACGACTTTAGTCATTTTAATGCATTTTAATGCATTTTAGGCGCTTTTAGTTGATGATGGCGCCTTTTGTAATGACTTTTGTATGTCGGTGATTACCTCTATTTACGCTATAGATTGCTCTAGGGTCAAAGAGGGAAAAAAGTTCTTTAATTACCAGGGTAAGGTTGTATACTGAACGACCCTTTTTAGATCGTTTTTAGCACGGTTACTCTTGTCGAGAGAGAGTTGTTTGATGCAGAAATATGATATACAGAATCATTCCGAGCAGGCTGTATTAAGCTCGTCTAATCAGTCCTTTGTTCGTTTGCAATGGATAAGCCGTGCCATTATGGCGTGTGGTTTGTTGGTCCTGATGATTACGGTTCTCTTTGGTTTTTCGGTGTTTTCTGAGAGTCCGCTGAAAAGCATAAGTAGTTATGGGATGCCTAATCATCTCCCGCTTGGGAAAATAGTCGCTAATCCAGCATTGTCAGCCGATGTTGAGATGCTAAAAGGTCAAATGGTTTCGATGATCAGCGGTTCCATAAAGGCTAAGTTGATTCAATTGCAAGAGAGTATTAATGCCGGTAAGGTTACGGGTAAAGAGGTAGTCATTCTTAGCGACTTAACTAAAGAATTAGATGCGCTGAGAGCCGTTTCAACGCCAAGTGTGGGTGTGGGTTCTGTTGATCAATCTGGTTTAGCGTCGAAGAACAGTGAACATCCCGCTATTTTATTAAAAGAGTTATCAAATTTAAAACTATTGGTTTATTTATCAATCGTTTCATGTGGTTTAATGTTTGTGGCATCGGCGGGTGTTTGGTTACAAGCACGGTTTGTTTTACAGCATCACGATAAGTTACAACCTGTTTTAACGCGCCAAGACTAGATTTTAGGTACAAAAAAGCCGGACATGGTCTTTTAACCATGTCCGGCTTTTTTAGGCATTCTTTTTATTTCTTTGGTTTTTTGATTTTTCCGCCACCGGCTTTTAAATAATCAAAAACAGCTTTGATCGCTTTATCACCGGTATAACCTTTTTTCTTACCAACAGTGTCCATAGCGGCGCCTGCTTTAGGCATTGCGTTTTTACCGTTAATGACAGTTGCTTTGAATCTATCATAAGACAAAGAACCGTCTTTAATGTTTTTAATTAGATTTGGGTTGGTTGCAATATCATGACAAGTCGCACAGCCGCGTCCAAATGCCCGATCATATATTTTACTGCCGACCCAAATATCCATGTCACTCGCTGCAAACGTTTGACTGCTTAATACAAGTGTTGCAGCACCTGCCATCATCACTAATGATTTTTTCATACTAACCTCAATAGATTTTAAAGAAAGATGACTTAAATCTAATTTAAAAGACTAAGCCATTAATTAAAAATTTAACAGGGATAGGATAGATAATTTACTACCAAAAGACAAATAATTTTGTCAGTATTTAGGGTAAAAGTTGATTTAGGTAGGTAAAAATTAAGCGTTGGGATTAAACCAAGTCAATTTATCGTGTAAACGCACTACATTGCCAACGATTATTAAGGTAGGCGCCTTAACTGATTGCTCGTGGATGTGATGAGGTAAAGATTCAAGTGTTCCGGTAATAACCTTTTGATGTTTTGTTGTGCCTTGTTGTATGAGAGCTGCGGGTAGGTCTTTGGAGCAACCATGTTCGATGAGAGACGCACAGATATGGTTTAAGCCCAGTAGTCCCATGTAGATAACTAAGGTCTGATTTGGAGCAACTAAGCCTTCCCAATTTAAATTGATTTGATTATCTTTATAGTGCCCTGTGACAAAAGTGCACGATTGCGCATATTCACGGTGTGTCAGTGGAATGCCCGCATAGCTGGCACAACCGGATGCTGCGGTTATACCGGGAACAACCTGGAAGTTAATGTTGTTTTCCATTAACGTCTCAATTTCCTCGCCGCCTCGACCAAAAATAAAAGGGTCACCGCCTTTGAGACGAACAACACGATTGCCTTCAAGGGCCAGTCTTGTGAGAAGTTGATTAATAGACTCTTGTGGGAGGGTGTGTTGATCACGTTTTTTACCGACATAGATTTTTTGTGCATCACGCCGGATGAGGTTAAGGATATCTTCTGAAACCAGGCGATCGTAAACGACAATATCGGCTTGTTGGATGAGTCTTAATGCTCGTAATGTGAGTAAATCTGGGTCGCCTGGACCGGCGCCGACCAGATAAATTTCTCCATCTGTCGTTGTGGTGTTGTGCGCTATGAGTTGCTTATTCAGAGCGTGTTCGGCTTTTTCATGTTGTCCCGCAAAAATAAATTCAGCGATGGAGCCTTGAAAAACTTGTTCCCAAAACAGACGGCGTTGGCGTGGATCTAGGATATGTGATTTGACTTTGTCTCGATAATTACCGGCGAGCTCTGCAAGACGGCCATAGCCAGAGGGGATAAGGGTTTCTACGCGTGTCTTTAGCAGCCGTGCTAACACCGGCGCTGTGCCGCCGGAAGAAATAGCGGCAATAATTGGAGAGCGATCAATAATAGCAGGGAAAATAAATTGACATAATTTTGGGTTATCGACGACATTAACTAAGATGTTAAGTTTATCGGCTGCTTGTGAAACGAGTTCATTTACTGTTTGATTATCGGTTGCAGAAACAATCAGGCGATAACCTTCGGCATCGGTGCTTTCAAATTTTTTTTGGATTAGCGTTAAGGCTAATTTTTTTTCAAGTGTTTGAACGGGGGTTGAGAACGAGGGAGCCAGTACGGTTATCCGGGCACCTGATTTTGCTAAAATTTCAATTTTGCGAGCAGCGATTTCACCAGCGCCGACGATAAGACATTTTTGTTGATTGAGGCGTAAAAAAATAGGAAAAAAATGCATGGGTTAACCTGATAGGTTTTTAGAATTAGTTATGGTTTATAATAGAGTATTATTAATTTCAAATAGAGAAATATGCCAGCTTTTGATTATGATGTTGATGCCAGTGGGTTAAATTGCCCGCTCCCCCTGTTACGTTTAAAAAAGGCGTTGATAACAATGTCCTCAGGGGAGGTGGTTCGAGTGATTGCAACGGACCCGGCAGCACATTTAGATTTTGGCGTTTTTGCTGAGCAGTCTGGTAATCGTTTGCTTGAATCATCTAAAAATGGCGCTCAACAAGTCTTTTATTTTCAGAAAAAATAAGTTTCAGGGTTTGAATGCTTTGTCATTCGCGTAGGCTGATAATGGGCCATTTTTGTTTTTCTGCAGTGTTTCTCAATTTATCGTCAGGATCAACAGCAACCGGGTTGTCGACGGTATTTAATAGCGGTAGGTCATTATGCGAGTCACTGTAAAACCAGCTATCGTTTAGATCTGATTTTGATGTTATAAGCCACTCGTTCAGTAATTTGACCTTTCCTCCCTGAAAGCAGGGGATACCGGCAACCCTTCCAGTGAAGCGACCTTGTTTACATTCAGGCACGGTTGCTAACAGGTTGTCAATCCCATATAAATTGACAATAGGTTCAGTTACAAATTTATTCGTTGCCGTAATAACAATAAGCGTGTCGCCTTTAGTTTTATGGTGGTTGATTAAGTCTCTAGCGGGCTTGAGTAAGATCGGTTGTATGACGGTTTTAATGAATTTCTCTCTGAGTCTAAAGAGATGGTTGATGTTAATTTCGGCCAGTGGTTTGAGTGCAAAGGCTAGAAATTCATTGATATCAAGTGTGCCGTGTTTATAGTCTTCATAAAAACGTTGGTTGGCCAATTCATAATGGGTTTTATTGACCATTCCCTGGGAAACTAAAAATTGACCCCATAAATAGTCGCTATCATCAGCGATCAAGGTGTTGTCTAAATCAAAAATGACTAAGCTCACGTTAAAAATTCCTGTGGTAGTGAATAAAATTAGCACTATACATAATCTCTTTTATTATGAAACAATGTACGATGATTATTGGTTTCTTTAATGCGTTATTATAACAATAAGCATTCGATAAAAAGAGGGGTTGAAAGGTATTAAAATGATTGATTCGAATGGATATCGACCCAATGTAGGCATTGTTATTTGTAATGATGATGGTAAGTTGTTTTGGGCAAAACGTATGGGCGCAGATGCTTGGCAGTTTCCGCAGGGCGGCATTAAATTCTATGAAGACCCTGAAACTGCAATGTATAGAGAGTTGAAGGAAGAAGTTGGGCTGGTTCCAAAAGATGTTGAGTTGTTAGGGCGTACACGCTATTGGTTACGTTACGATTTGCCTGAGCACTATATTCGGAAGAAATCAAAACCCTTGTGCATTGGTCAGAAACAAATTTGGTTTCTTTTGCGATTGGTGAGCTCGGAGTCTGCTATTGTGCTAAACGGTTATGAGGAACCTGAGTTCGATGATTGGTGTTGGACGGATTATTGGGAGCCGTTGAATGGGGTCGTTTATTTTAAACGCTGGACTTATCAGCGGGCATTACAAGAGCTCGGTGGGCTGTTAGTCGGAAATACCAATCCTGTAAGTGCCCGAGGTTATTTGTCTAAATCTGGGGAGGCTCAGATAAGTTCATTAATCCGTTAGTCGTAGGGTGCCTATTTTTGATGCTATGTCACCGTTTGGAGACAAAGAGACCCAGCGATAGCAGGCGGGTTTGTTAGTGATCGCAAAATTGTTACTGTTGGGTTTGAATTGATAACAAGTCGACGGTGTTCCTAAAATGGTGATGCCAGAGATAAGCGCGTTGAGTGGTTGGTGAGCATGACCGGAAAGCACTAATTTAACACGCTTATAGCGTGTCAGCATCTTTAAGAAAACGTCGCTATCCTCCAGTTGCATACGATCCATCCATAAACTATTAGTAGGAATGCAATGGTGATGTATCGCAACAACGGAAAATAATTCTTCAGAGTTAGCCAGAGTATCTTTTAAGAATTCCATTTCCAGTGGCGCAATAGAGCCTTCTTTTTCACCTATAATTTGGCTGTTCAAGGCAATTATTTGCCAGTTTCCCAGGCGGGTCAGTTTGTTGCAAGTAACCGGGGGCTGTATAAAAACGTTTTGCATGATTTGATAATCATCATGATTCCCGGGTAAACAAACGACCGGTATCTGGAGTGGGGATAACAGTTGATTCAGGCGTTGGTAGACCGCTTGATAGGGGTCTTCTGCCAGATCACCGGTGAGTAATATTAAATCAACAGGTGGGTTTTCCGTGATGGCTTGTTTAAATATTTGTAAGAAAGACTGTTCGGGAAAAATATTATGGATACGTTTATCTGGCTGTGTAAAAAGATGTAAATCTGAGAATTGTAGTAAGGTTAATGGCTTGTTTGTGGTTGAGCACATGAGTCGGTTAAGGAATTTTTTTATGCAGTATTTTAGCGTTTCTTTCAATCTGCTGCGGTTTAATGCCGATCTCGGGTATTGATGTGAGGCTGGTTTCTTGAAAGCCTTGTTCAATAAACCAATGGGTGGTTTGAGTAGAAAAGACGATCACCTGAAATATGTTTTTTTGTTTTGCTTGGCTTAGCGTATGGGTAAGTAGTTGTTGGCCGCGCGCAGCGTGTTGATAGTTCGGGTGTACAACTAAACAAGCAACCTCAGCGAGAGTCGTATCAGGAAACGTGTTTAAGGCAATACAGCCAATAATCAGACCGTCTCTTTCTAGAATTGAATAATTAGCAATATCAATTTCAAGGTGTTCGCGGGAACGCTTAATGAGTTTGTTTTCAACTTCTAAGGGTCTAATGAGTTCAAGAATTCCAGGGATATCATGGGTATTAGCCGCTCTCAATTTTTCATATGAATTTGCACTGATTAAGGTGCCAACACCGTTTCTGGAAAATAACTCTAGCAGTAATGCACCTTCTAAATGGCAGTTTATGAGATGGACTCGGTTAACATTTTCTTGGCAGGCTTTTATGGCTGCCGTAAGCGATGGTTTTATGGTACTGTTTTGTGATTTTTTTAATAAAGCATCGGCTTCAGAAACGGTGAGTTGAGGGATCAATTGTTGGTCAGTATTATTCAGGCAGTTATTTTCAGTCATTAAAATGAGTTTGTCAGCCTGTAATGCTATGGCCACTTCGGTGGCAACTTCTTCTGCAGATAAGTTAAAAACTTCTCCGCTGGGGGAGTAGCCAATAGGTGAAATTAAAATGACTGTATTATTGTGAAGCTGAGCATTAATAGCAGCACTATCAATACGACGAATTTTCCCGGTAGAGCAGAAGTCAGTCCCGTTAAGAACGCCTATGGGTTTAGCCGTGATGAAGTTCCCTGAGGAGACTTTAATTTTAGCACCGGACATGGGCGAATTTGCTAATCCCATGGAGAGTAATGCTTCTATTTCAACCCGAACAGTGCCGACAGATTCTTTAACATATTGTAAAGCGGTATGGTCTGTTATGCGGTATGGGCCTACAAAAAGGGAGGGGTGATTGTTTTTTTTAAGGCGTTGCTCAATTTGTGGTCGGATACCATGTACTAAGACCAGTCTAATGCCTAAGCTGTTTAAGAGCGCAAAATCATGCAGATGATTTGCAAAAAATTCGCTTTGTACGGATTCCCCGCCGAAAAAGATGACAAACGTTTTTTTACGATGCGCATGGATATAAGGCGAAGAATCACGGAACCAATTGATAAAAGAGGCTTGTTCTTTGGACGGATCTGTCATGGTCTTTTATAAATTAGCGACAGGCGAGGTTATTCAAAACGATCGGTAACCGCGCCTTCAGAAGCAGAATTAACGAGTTTGGCATATTTAGCTAAAACACCTCGGGTGTAACGAGGAGTGGGGGCTTGCCATTTATCTAAGCGACGATTGATTTCATGTTCATTGAGGTCTAGATGTAAGATGTTTTTTTCTGCATCAATAGTAATAGTGTCTCCATCTTCAACAATTGCAAGGGGGCCACCTACATAGGCCTCAGGAGTAATATGACCGACAACAAAGCCATGGGTGCCACCTGAAAACCGACCATCGGTAATAAGTGCAACATCTTGTCCCAGTCCTTTGCCCATGACCGCTGAGGTTGGTGAAAGCATTTCACGCATCCCAGGTCCTCCTTTGGGGCCTTCATAACGAATGACAATGACATCGCCTTTGATAATCTCACCATTTAACACGCTTTGCAGGGCATTTTCTTCGCAATCAAAAACTTTAGCCGAGCCCGTGAAGCAAAGCCCTTCTTTTCCGGTAATTTTAGCAACGGCACCTTCAGCGGCAAGATTGCCACGTAAAATGACTAAGTGGCTATCGGCTTTGATCGGATTGTCTAATGGGCGAATCATATCCTGACCTTCCGGGTAAGGACTTACGTTAGCAAGGTTTTCAGCCAATGTTTTGCCGGTTACCGTTAAACAATCACCGTGAAGTAGGCCATTATCGAGTAATATTTTCATGAGTGGTTGAATGCCGCCAATTTCAATTAATTCAGCCATCTGATAGCGACCGCTGGGCTTTAAATCAGCAACCATAGGGACTTTTTTACCGATCCGGGTGAAGTCATCTAAGGTAATATCAATGTCAGTAGCGCTGGCCATGGCCAGGATATGCAGAACTGCATTGGTGGAGCCACCCAGTGAAATGATAACAGTGATGGCATTTTCAAATGCCTTTTTAGTCATAATGTCCCGAGGTTTAATGTTGTTATTTAATAATTTAAGCACTGCTTTTCCAGCACGTTCGCAGTCAGCTTTTTTATCGTCTGAAATGGCGGTTTGGGCAGAACTGTTTGGTAAACTCATGCCTAATGCTTCGATAGCAGAAGCCATTGTGTTAGCGGTATACATGCCGCCACAGGATCCAGCCCCCGGGATAGCCTTGGTTTCAATGGCAGACAGTTCGGCATCATCAATTTTATCGTTAGCGCGTTGGCCGACTGCTTCAAAAACAGAAACGACATCGAGTTTCTTGTTGTTATGGCAGCCGGGCATGATTGTTCCACCGTAGACAAAAATAGCAGGGCGATTTAGGCGCGCAAGGGCAATCATGCAACCGGGCATGTTTTTGTCACAACCACCAATAGCAACAATGCCGTCGAAACCTTGACAGCCGACCACGGTTTCAATTGAGTCGGCAATAACTTCTCTGGAAACCAATGAATATTTCATGCCCTCAGTTCCCATGGAGATACCGTCTGAAATAGTAATGGTGTTAAAAATAACCGCCTTGCCATCTGCCAAATTGACGCCATCGGCGGCATAATCAGCCAGTTTGTTAATGTGCATATTACAAGGGGTAACCATGCTCCATGTTGAAGCAATTCCGATTTGAGGTTTATTAAAGTCGTTAGTCGTAAAACCGACTGCATGTAGCATGGCACGACTGGGTGCACGTTCCATACCGTCTACAATTTTAGAAGAGAAAGCTCGGGTTCTTTTGTCAACTGAATTTGTCATTGCCTGGTGTCCTGAAGTGGTCTATTTGGTGATGGGTAGGTTAAAAACTGTCCCAGCTATTAGTGCGTCTATGCCAACTTATTTTGGGTATAAGTAAGCCAAAAAAGATTCCAAAAAAGGCAAGAATACCGCCGTAAAGAAACCAGTCCTGATTGGCACTATCTTGTAAAGTTTGTTTTTCTCGTTTGAGTTTTTCATTTTCGCGTTCAATGCCAACCAAGCGTTGCTGAAGTTGATCACGTTGTTGTTTCAGTTGGATTGCATTGGCTGCGGTTTGTTTAATTTCAGCTAATTCGTTGCTAAGTCGTTTTTTTGCTGTAGTGAGTGTTTTATTTAATTGCGTGTTTGTTTTGTTTGATGCTGAAATAGTGGTCAGTTCTTTTTGAGTAGCGTTAAATTTTTCTTGTAATTTTGTATTGTTTTGTGTGGCATCATTGAGTAACCAACGTGCAGTGGGCTGTCTCTTGGTGTAACGCGTTAGGATGTAACCAACTTGTTGTTCGTTTAATTGCACGACGGTATAACCCGTGTTCGGGTCGCGGTCAACGACTTCGAGAGGCGTTCCGCTTGGGAGCATGGTTAGAATCTTATGTTGGGTGCTCATTCCACTACGAACCTCAATTTTTAATTTGTCGGTCACGTAAACAGTTTCAGCACAAACGGTATAAGAGTTAATTAAAAAAAAGGCGAGTAAAAGAATTTTTTTCATAATGTTTTGCTTTTTAAGATTTGGCGGTTGCATTTTTACGCATATCTTTATCATACTTGATTTTAGGGTATCAAAAATTCCAGTAGTGCTTTTTGAGCATGCAGTCTATTTTCGGCCTCGTCAAAGACTACACTTTGTGGTCCGTCGATAACGGATGCATCCACTTCCTCTCCACGGTGTGCCGGTAGACAGTGCATGAATAAGGCATCTGAGTGAGCGTTTTTCATTATTTTATCGGTTACGGCAAAGTTGGCAAAGGCCTGTAGGCGTTTTTGTTGTTCTTGTTCTTGACCCATGCTGGCCCAAACATCAGTTACAATTAAATCTGAATTTTCACTGGCAGCTAAAGGGTCAGAAAATAAAGTTATATTCGATTGTGCAGGCGCCATAATAGTTTCATCAGGTTTATAGTCTGCTGGGCAGGCAATGTTGAGTTGAAAATTAAGCATTTTGGCGGCATTGATGTATGAATTACACATATTGTTACCATCACCAATCCAGGTGACTGTTTTTCCGGCAATATCGCCTCGGCGTTCAAAATAGGTTTGCATGTCAGCCAGTAACTGACAAGGATGCAAGAGGTCAGTTAAGCCGTTAATAACGGGGACACTGGAAAACTGTGCAAATGTCTGGACTGTTTTATGGTGGTGTGTTCTGAGCATGATCGCGTCAACCATGCTGGAGATAACGCGAGCACTGTCTTCTAACGGTTCGCCGCGTCCCAGTTGAGTATCCTTGGGTGATAGAAAAATGGCATTTCCGCCAAAGTGAATCATGCCAGTTTCAAAAGAAATTCGTGTTCGAGTGGATGATTTCTCGAAAATCATTCCCAGAACCTTGTTTTTTAAAGGTATGTAGTTAGGGTCTCTATGCTGCTTGAGTTCGATTGCTCGGGATATGATTTGCTTAAGTTCTGAAGGAGTTAAGTCGACTAAGCTAGTAAAATGTCTTGGGATCATGGGTATAAAAAATAAAGAATTAGAGGGTGCTGGTATTTTCCAGAAGTGCTTGTAAGGTGTCGGCTAATAAAATAATTTGCTCTTCAGTGATAACCAGAGGTGGTAGCAGTCGAATTACTTTTTCGGCAGTAACGTTAATAAGAATCTTATGGTCAAGTGCTTTTTGGGTCAATGTTTGGCAAGGTTGAGTGAGTTCAATAGCGATCATCATGCCTTGATTACGAATGTCAGAAACGAGCGGGTGGCGGCCCAGACGTTTAGTGATTTCGTCGACAATCTTGTTGCCTTTAGTTTCGGCAGCATGGATTAAATTATCTTGTTGGATGGTATCAAGAACAGAGAGCGCGGCACGACATGCTAATAAGTTTCCACCAAAGGTAGAGCCGTGTTTTCCAGCAGTGAGTAGTTGCGCGGCTTTCCCGGCGGCTAAACAGGCGCCAATTGGGACGCCGTTTCCTAAGGCTTTTGCTAATGTGCAGATATCAGGCAGAATATCATTATGCTGATAGGCTAAAAAGCGTCCGGTTCTCGCGATGCCTGTTTGGATTTCATCAAGAATAAGTAATAATTTATGTTGGTCGCATACTTGACGAAGGTCATTGAGATAAGTAGGTGCTGGAATATTGACTCCCCCTTCACCTTGTATAGGTTCAGCCATGATCGCAACAATATTTGGGTTGTCGTTAATGATTTTTTTTATGGCTGGGATGTCATTGAATGGCACATGTATAAATCCGTCTACCAGAGGTGAAAAACCCTCATGTACTTTGGGGTTTCCAGTCGCGCTCAGCGTTGCTAAAGTGCGGCCATGAAAGCTATTGTCCATGACGATAATGGTCGGTTGCTCAATACATCGGGAGTACCCATAGAGACGTGCCAGTTTAATAGCGGTTTCATTGGCTTCTGCGCCTGAATTACAGAAGAAAGCATTACTCATTCCAGAGAGTTGTGTTAACTGGTTTGCAAGCTTTTTTTGCAGATCTATTTCGTAAAGGTTGGATGTATGTATAAGTAGGCGGCTTTGTTCTGCAATAGCGTTGTGAATGGCTGGGTGGGCATGGCCTAAATTACAGACAGCTATTCCAGAGAGTGCATCAAGGTAACGAACATTGTTTTGGTCCCATAGCCAAGCACCTTGTCCCCGGATGAAACTGACAGGTAGTCTTGTATAGGTTGGCATAATTGCGTGGGTCATGAGGGTCTGTGTCAGTCTCGTTTTATTATCTACAACGGTTAAAAAAACCCTTTATTATATATACTGTTTTATATAAATTCAGTAACTAAATAAGGGCTTTGTGTTGATCTGTTTAATTTTAGGGGTAAATTTTTGTTAGAATAGTTATTTTAGGAGTAGATAATGGATGTAAATGAAAGAATTAAGGAGCAATTGGAGAGTAACCCTATTATCCTTTATATGAAAGGGACACCTGATTTCCCGCAATGCGGATTTTCAGGGCAGACCGTTCAGGTTTTGAAGGCTTGTCAGGTGGAGTTTTCACACACCAATGTTTTCGAAGACCTTGAAATTAGAGAGGGGCTCAAAGCGTACTCGCAGTGGCCAACCTATCCTCAATTGTATATTGATGGTGTTTTGATTGGCGGGGCTGATATTGTTATGGATCTTTATCAAAAAGGTGAATTGCAGTCTCTGTTGGCTAATGCGGGTCAATCGGCTTAATTGTTATCAGGTAGCGAGGGTCCTCGTTTTTTAATGGGGCGCACGCAACTTACTTGTTCGATTGTTCTTCCAAGCTCGACAGGGCTTGCCAGCGGTTCACTATGCGGCAAAATAGTTCAGCCGTTTGTTGCGCATCATAGAGCGCTGAGTGTGCTTTATTATTGTCCCAATCCAACCCTGCTTTTTTAGCTGCTTTTGCGAGCACAGTTTGGCCATAGGCAAGACCACCAAGAGTGGCTGTGTCAAATGAGCTGAAGGGGTGGAATGGGCTTCTTTTGATATTTGAGCGTTGTAAGGCTGCGTTCAAAAAACTTAAGTCAAAAGCGGGGTTGTGCCCGACCAGAATGGCGCGGGTACATTCATTGCGTTTAACGGCTTCTTTAATCGGTTTGAAAATTTCTTGAAGTGCTTTTTTTTCATCGATGGCCATTCGAAATGGGTGGAAGGGTTTTATGCCTGTAAAATCCAGAGCAGATTGGTCTAATTCAGCATTTTCAAAAGGGAGTATGGCTTTTGAGTGGCTTTCCTTAATGGTGAGTTGCATTTTTTCATCGAATTCAACAATGACGGCAGCAATTTCTAGTAAAGGGTTTTTTTTGGGGTTGAAGCCGGCGGTTTCTATATCTACGATAACAGGAAGGTAGCCGCGAAAACGTTCATTGATTGGCTGTTGTGTTGATTCCATAAAATAGTGTAATGGCTTTATCTGTTTATTGTCAGGTGAAAATGAGTCGGTGTGTCGTCAGGATAAAGTCGAAAAAAATCGTCTTTTGTGCTATGTTACGCATATCTTGATGATATTACATGGAAACTTTTTAGGTGTTAGGCAAATGAAAAAAAATAACAAAGAGGTTAGCTGGTTAGCTGGGGGCGTGCTCGCTGTTTTTATGCTGGTTGGTTCCGCTAACGTTTTAGCAGACGATCCGATGGAAGATTGGAATCGTGATGTTTTATCATTCAATGATGGGTTGGATGACTATTTTCTAAAACCGGTCAGTGAAGGTTATCAGTGGATAATGCCTGAGTTTGCAGACACGGGAATCAGTAACTTTTTTAGTAACCTTAGTGATATCGGTGTTTTTGTTAACGATATTTTTCAATTGAAGCTAGAGCAGGGCGGAGCTGATTTTGGACGCTTTTTAGTCAATTCAACTGTCGGTGTTGGCGGTTTTATTGATGTGGCAACGATGATCGATTTGCCTAAGCATAAAGAAGATTTTGGCCAAACTCTTGCTTTTTGGGGAGTGCCGTCAGGTCCTTATATGGTTGTACCTCTTTTCGGCTCCTCTACGCCGCGTGGGGTTGTGGGTGCAATCGGTGACATTGCATTACATCCGTTATCTTATATTGGCGTTCCCGGTGCAAGTTTTGGGGCGGGTGCCTTGAATGCGGTTGATGTCAGTGCGGATAATTTAAATACGCGTAAAATTGCTGAAGAAGCTGCTCTTGACCGTTATTCATTTTTGAAAGATGCTTATTTGCAAAAACGTCAGTACTTGGTCACAGATGGTGATATTCCTGATGATTTCGAGGTTTTGATTGATATGGAGTAAGTCAGGCGTAAAATGTTATATCAGGTTATTTCAAAGGGGTGTGTTGGTCGACAATGCACCCCTTTTTTATGGGTGATTTATAATACTTTCCAGGTACATTCTTCGCCTGCATTGAGAGGAATGATTTCATCATTGCCTGCTGGGTAGGTTGCGGGGATTGTCCAGTTCTCTTTTACTAAGCAAAGCGTGGATTGGTTTCGAGGGAGTTGATAAAAATCAGCACCAAAGTGGCTGGCAAACCCTTCTAGTTTATTGAGGGCACCGGCTTGTTCAAAAATTTCGGTATAAAATTCAATAGCGGCATGAGCGGAAAAGCAGCCGGCACACCCGCAGTTGGATTCTTTTCGGTACTGGGGATGTGGGGCGCTATCGGTACCTAAAAAGAATTTAGGATTGCCACTGGTTGCTGCAGCGAGCAGGGCTTGACGATGCGTTTCCCGTTTAATGACAGGTAAGCAGTAATAATGTGGTTTAATTCCGCCGACTAAAAAAACATTTCGATTGAACATTAGGTGTTGTGGGGTGATCGTGGCGGCAATCTGAGAGGATTGTTCTTGGATAAAATGAACGGCCTCTTGTGTTGTAATGTGCTCGAGTATTATGCGTAGGTTAGGGAATTTCTGGGTGAGTGTTGCCAAGTGTCGATCAATAAAAATTTTTTCACGGTCAAAAATATCAATGTCATTATCAGTGACTTCACCGTGGATTAATAACGGAATAGAATGCTTCTGCATGGCGTCTAATAGTGGATATGTTTTTTCTAATTGTGAGATGCCTGATTGAGAGTTGGTCGTAGCGCCTGAGGGATAAAGTTTAAATCCCTTAATGTGCTCACAGTCAGCTGCGTTATGAATTTCTTCGGCTGAGGTTGCGTCGGTTAGGTACAAAGTCATTAAAGGGTTGAAAGCGCTATTTTCTGGAAGCGCATGGAGAATTTCGTTGCGATAATGCAGTGCCTGTGTGACCGTAGTGATGGGTGGGTTCAAGTTGGGCATAATAATGGCCCTTTTGAAGCGTTTAGCCGTGTGCGTGATGACAGTCCGGAGGAGTTGTCCGGACCTGACGTGTACATGCCAGTCGTCGGGCGTGGTGATTGTTATTTTATTCATAAGACTATGTGCTGTTATATTGATGACTGTCGCATGCTTGAGGTGCTGATTTTTAGCTAAGTTTAAACGGAGCAGTACAGGGTATTACCCTCTTAGGGTGTCGGGCGTTACAGAACAAGGAGGGATAGTTAATCTAAGTGATGCTTTCTTTCGATAGTGCTTTGAAAAATATTAAGGTGACTGAATAAATTTCTCGGGGTTAGGCTTGCACGCATAAGCAGTTTAGTCCGAATGAAAGCGGCAACCAGAAACCCGACTATACGTGGACCCCACGTTGGTCTGGTTTCTGATAAAAAAAGAAAGTTATCAACCCAGAGCCATGAGAGTTGTATTGCAAAGAAAACGATAGTGGCTATGGCAGCCCATTTGAAGATATCTGTTGCATCGGAGCGAACACCGCCTTGGTACGTCCAGCAGGCAATATATATGGTTATAAAGGCACTAATCATGATTGCTGTTCCTCATCTGTTATTTTAGGATCACCGAGGTCTTGGTTTGACTTGGTATAATAAAAAATGTTCCTGATTAATATAACTGATTTTAGCTAACAGGCTGTAGGTGAAGTTGAAAAAAATTATTTTTTATTACTGTAGGATTGTTTGTTTTCATGGTGGCGTGAGAGGTAAATCAGTTTTAACTTGTGGTTAGCTATGCTATCATCATGATTTATCAGGGTTTTGATGTTTTTAAAGTGATAAGTGAGTCCCGCCACCTGAACGATTCAATACATGCGTTGTTAGTTTCTCTTTGTTTATTGAGTTTAGAGAAAGACGTTTAATTTAAATTTTGGAGTAACAAATGCCTATTTACGAATATAAATGCCAGTATTGTGGCAATGTTCATGATGCACTACAGAAAATGGATGCGGAACCTTTAACGGACTGTCCGGCTTGTAACGAGTCTGGCTTAAAAAAGATGATTTCAGCGGCTGGTTTTAGGTTGAAGGGTACCGGGTGGTATGAAACTGACTTTAAAGGAAAGTCTAAAACAGAAAAATCGACTGTTGGGCATTCTGCCAGTTGTGCGACAAAATCTGGAGGCTGTGGGCACTAACTTAACGGCGCGTTGCATCACCGTTGAGTGAGCGTGGAGGTTAATCCCATTATTTAGATTGCGTCCAGCTTTTTAAGGTCTGTACTTGCAATATGAAGACTAAAAAAGTAATATCGACGATTTTTTGATTAGGTAAGAGAGCATTATGCGTACCCACTACTGTGGTGAAGTTAACCAGAAACATTTAGAACAGAAAGTAACCGTATACGGGTGGGTGCATCGACGCCGCGATCATGGTGGCGTTATCTTTATTGATCTCAGAGATAGAGAAGGGTTATTACAGATAGTTTTTGATCCGGATTCACCTGAAACATTTACTCTAGGTGAGAGTGTTCGCAGCGAGTATGTTCTTGCTATTGAAGGTATTGTCCGTTCAAGGCCCGAAGGAACCGTGAACCCCAATATGGCAACGGGAGAAGTTGAGGTTTTGGTTACGCAGGCTGAGGTTTTAAATGCCTCTGAGACACCGCCTTTCCCTATTGAAAGTGATATTGAAGTTAATGAAGAAATGCGCTTGCGCTACCGTTATTTAGATTTACGACGAACCGAAATGCTAAATAAAATGCGTTTTCGCCGTGATATTACTAAGTGTTTAAGGAATTTTTTGGATGCCAATCAATTCTATGAGATTGAAACGCCTTACTTAACGAAAGCGACGCCCGAAGGGGCAAGAGATTATATAGTTCCCAGCAGAACCCACGAGGATGCTTTTTTTGCATTACCGCAATCGCCTCAGCTTTATAAGCAGTTGTTGATGATTTCTGGTATGGATCGTTACTATCAAGTCGTTCGTTGTTTTCGTGATGAGGATTTGCGCGCGGACCGCCAACCAGAATTTACCCAGTTAGACATTGAAACGTCTTTTATGAATGAAGGCGAGATCATGGCCATTATGGAGCAAATGATTCGTCATTTGTTTGCTGAGACATTGCATGAGTCCTTGCCAGAATCATTTCCTCAAATGGCTTATGAGGAAGCGATGCGGCGTTATGGGACGGACCGCCCTGATCTGAGGATACCCTTAGAATTAGTCGATATTGCTGACGAAATGAAGGGCGTGGAGTTTAAGGTGTTTTCTGGGCCAGCGAATAATCCTTTAGGGCGAGTGGCGGCATTGAAGTTGCCTCAGGGTGCGAAATTATCGCGTAAAGAAATTGACGGGTTAACAAAATTTGTTGGTATTTACGGTGCGAAAGGGTTGGCCTATATTAAAGTTAATGACCGTGCCGCGGGAATGGCAGGGTTGCAGTCACCTATTTTGAAATTTATTCCCGATGAAGTGGTCGAAAAAGTGTTGCTCAAGGTGGGTGCTGAGACTGGTGACTTAGTGTTTTTCGGTGCAGATAAAACGACGGTTGTTAATGACTCGCTCGGTGCATTGCGCGTTAAACTTGGCAATGATCATGGTTTAATTGAAGGCAAGTGGAAGCCGGTGTGGATTGTAGATTTTCCAATGTTTGAGCGTTCTGATGAAAAGGAAAACTGGCATGCTATTCACCACCCCTTTACGGCACCGAGTTGTGACCGTGATGTGATGCTTGAGAATCCAGGTGAGGCTTTATCTAAAGCGTATGATCTGGTTTTGAATGGCAGTGAAGTGGGAGGCGGTTCTATTCGTATCCACAACAGTGAGATGCAGCAAACTGTATTTAACTTATTAGGCGTTGGTGCAGAAGAGGCGCAGGAGAAGTTTGGTTTCTTGCTTGATGCCTTGAAGTTTGGTTGTCCTCCGCATGGAGGGATTGCTTTTGGGGTCGATCGATTGGTTATGTTGATGACGGATTCAGCATCTATTCGTGATGTTATTGCTTTTCCTAAAACCCAAACTGCGGCATGTCCGCTCGTCAACGCGCCGGCTCCAGTGAGTGATAAGGATTTGAAAGAGCTTGGTATTAAGTTGCGAACTAAGCCGGTATTAGAAAGTGTTAAGGATAACTAAGTCAAATGACAACTTTAGCCCGCCCTATTCAAGATTATGCATTGTTGGATGACTCGGAATGTGAAGAACGCATTGTTCTTGCTAAGAAGAAACTCGGGCGTCGTTGTGTTATTTTGGGGCACCATTATCAACGTGATGAGGTGTTTAAGTTTGCAGATTTTTCTGGAGATTCGCTGAAGTTATCAAGAAATGCAGCAAAATCAGAAGCAGACTATATTGTCTTCTGTGGTGTTCATTTTATGGCAGAAGTGGCTGATATTTTGTCTCGGCCGGAACAAATTGCAATTCTCCCTGATTTAGCAGCGGGTTGTTCGATGGCTGATATGGCTAACGAATCTAATGTGCAAAAATGCTGGGATGAGTTAGCCGCTATTATTGATGTAGAGTCTACCGTTACGCCTATTACTTATATTAACTCAGCGGCTGACCTTAAGGCGTTTTGTGGCCAGCATGAAGGGATTGTCTGTACGTCATCAAATGCCAAAAAGATATTAGAGTGGAGCTTTTCGAAACGGGAAAAAGTGTTGTTTTTCCCCGATCAGCATTTGGGGCGTAACACGGGCTTTGATATGGGGATTCCTTTGGAGGAAATGGTTCTGTGGGATTTTAGAAAGCCGCAGGGTGGACTTACTGTCGAGCAGATTAAAAAGGCTAAGATTATTCTTTGGAGTGGTTTTTGCTCGGTTCATCAGGTTTTTCAACCGGAGCATATTGACGACTTTCTTAAGCGGTATCCAGAGACTAAGGTCATTGCCCATCCCGAAGCCAGTTATGAAGTGTGTCGTAAAGCAGATTACATCGGTTCAACAGAAACAATCCTTAAAATTGTTAAAGAAGCGGAGCCTGATACGCGCTGGTTGGTTGCAACGGAATTGAATTTAGTTAATCGTTTGCACGAAGAATGCAAAGATCAGGGAAAAAATGTACATTTTATGTCGTCGACGGTCAGTATGTGCTCGACTATGTTTAGAACCGATCCGCAACATTTAGCGTGGGTTTTAGAGAATTTAGTGGCGGGGCATGTTGTCAATCAAGTTACGGTTCAAGAACCCAAGGCTACGCTTGCTAAAAGAGCATTGGATAATATGCTTTCGGTTGTTTAGGCAACCCATTACGCAGCGTTTGTTAGTTACTTTATTTGGGCTGTTTTTATCATTTCTTTATGGGGTGCAAGACGGCTTCATCTGATTATATTTTGTTGAGTATATAGCAATAGTATGGTGTAATGAGAGTTTTACTTGTCTCCTCGCAAATTACAGATTGTTAGTGGTTGTTTGCAGAAAAGACAAACAGCAATTTATCTTTCAACACATTAAATTATTATGCATTTTACTCTTGATAAAGGCCTTGACTTGCCAATAACAGGTGCGCCTGAGCAGGTCATTCAAAAAGGAAATAAGATTGGGTCGGTGGCCATTTTGGGATCTGATTATATTGGCATGAAGCCAACAATGATGGTTGCAGAAGGCGATGTTGTTAAGTTAGGCCAGCCCTTATTTGAAGATAAAAAAAACCCGGGTGTTTTTTTTACTTCTCCCGGTGCCGGTAAGATCAAAGCCATTAATCGAGGCGCAAAGCGAGTACTTCAATCGGTTGAGATTGAATTAAAGGGTACCGCTCAGGTTACTTTTGAAAAGTATACGTCAGAACAGTTAGTTGCGCTAACGATCGAACAGGTGAAAGATAATCTGACTCAGTCAGGGTTATGGACAGCCTTTAGAACAAGGCCTTACGGCAAGATTCCTGCAGTGTCGAGTAGTCCTAATTCAATTTTTGTAACGGCTATTGATACGAATCCTTTAGCCGGAAACCCTGAGGTGGTTATAAAAGGGCGTGAAGATGATTTTAATAATGGTTTGTCAGTTATTTCCAAATTAACTGATGGTCAAGTTTTCCTTTGTAAAGCACCTGATGCTGTTATACCTCAACTCACTGATGACAAAATTGTAGCAGCTGAGTTTTCAGGGCCTCATCCTGCCGGATTAGCAAGTACCCATATCCATTATTTGGATCCAGTTAATATTGATAAATTTGTTTGGCATCTGAGTTACCAGTCCGTTTTAGCGATTGGTGCTTTATTTACTACCGGTAAGTTGAATGTTGAACGAGTGATCGCTTTAGCGGGACCTTCAGTAAAAAAACCACGGTTATTAAGAACACGTGTGGGTGCTAATATCAATGATTTGACGACCGATGAGTTAGCAGATGGTGAAAATAGAGTCATTTCAGGTTCAGTGCTTTATGGGCGTAATTCACATGACTGGGCCAGTTATTTAGGCTACTACAATGATCAGGTTTCAGTGCTTAAAGAAGGGCGAGAGCGTGAGTTCTTTGGTTGGATTGTTCCCGGTAAAAATAAATTTTCAGCAATCAATATTTATACCTCAAGTCTTGACCGGGATACCGGACGTCAATTTCCATTAACAACAACTAAAAACGGCAGTCCGCGTGCGATTGTTCCTATTGGGGTTTTTGAGGCAGTTATGCCGCTTGATATTTTATCGACTCCCTTGTTAAAAGCACTCGTTGTCGGAGATAGCGACCAGGCTCAACTGTTGGGATGTTTGGAGTTAACAGAAGAAGATCTTGCGCTTTATACTTTTGTGGATCCGGGTAAACATGATTTTGGACCGGTATTACGGTCAAACTTAACTAAAATTGAGAAGGAAGGGTAATGGCGGCGACAAGAAAGTTTTTAGATAAAGTCGAGCCGCATTTCACCGAGGGTGGTAGGTTACAGACTTATTATGGCCTCTATGAAATGGTGGATACATTTTTGTATACCCCATCAGATGTTACACAAGGGGCGACACATGTACGAGATGGTAATGACCTGAAAAGAACCATGACCTATGTTGTTTTAGCGACCATGTTGTGTGTCATGATGGCTTGGTATAATACCGGTTATCAAGCCAATATTGCGTTAGAGTCTATGGGCGAAGCCAGTATTGATGGCTGGCGAGATTATATAATGAGTTCCTTAGGTTATAACTCCAGTAATCCATTGTCATGCATGGTTCACGGGATGCTTTATTTCTTTCCTATTTATATAGTAACGCTTGCAGTAGGTGGTATTTGGGAAGTTATATTCGCAACTGTAAGAAAACATGAAGTTAATGAAGGGTTTTTAGTCTCATCTATGCTCTTTACACTCATTATGCCGCCCGATATTCCTTTGTGGCAGGTGGCTTTAGGTATTTCGTTTGGTGTTGTTATTGGAAAAGAAGTTTTTGGAGGTACCGGTAAAAACTTTCTAAACCCTGCTTTAACCGGAAGAGCTTTTTTGTTTTTTGCATACCCTGCATCCTTATCGGGTGATTCAGTGTGGGTTGCTGTGGATGGTTTTACTGCAGCGACGCCTTTAAGTTTAGCGGTAACCGGTGGCGTTGAAGCGATTAACGCGGCTAATATTACCTGGATGCAATCATTTTTTGGTTTTATTCCGGGATCTATTGGTGAGACATCAACTTTAGCTTGTATGGTAGGTATCGCATTTTTGTTATATACCCGAATTGCATCGTATCGCATTATCGTCGGTGTTTTTTCAGGGATGGTTCTGATGAGTTTGTTACTCAATCTAATTGGCAGTGATACAAATCCGATGTTTGCTTTACCGTGGTATTGGCATTTAACATTGGGTGGTTTTGCCTTTGGTATGGCTTATATGGCAACAGATCCTGTTTCTGCTTCGATGACAAATACGGGTCGTTGGTTCTACGGGGGGCTCATTGGTGTCATGGTGGTTCTGATTCGGGTCGTGAATCCCGCTTTTAGTGAGGGGATGATGTTAGCGATTTTGTTTTCTAATATGTTTGCTCCGATTATTGATTATTTTGTGATTCAAGCCAATATAAGCAGAAGGATTAAGCGTCATGTCTAATGATAATAAAGATCAAAATGATCTAAATACCTCTCCAATAGCATCTGGATTTAGTGCTTATAAAGAACGCGTATTGGCATTAGGTAACGATAGTTTAGAAAAAACTATTGCGGTTGCTTTAGCACTATGTTTGGTTTGTGCGGTCTTTGTGTCGCTATCAGCGGTGGGTTTAAAACCATTGCAAATATACAATAAAGCATTGGATATGAAAAAAAATATCCTTGATGTGGCTGGTTTACTTGAAGAAGATACAAATATTGACCAAGCGTTCGAAACCCAAATCGAGGCTAAAATTGTAGACTTAAAAACAGGTGATTATGACGATTCAATTAATGTCGTCACCTTTGACCAGCGTAAGGCGGCTAAAAACCCACAGCAAAATGTGGCTATTGCACGTCAAGCAGATATAGCGAGTATTAAAGTAAAATCTAAAAAAGCTAAAGTTTATTTGGTTAAAAAAGATGGGCAAATCAGCAGTATTATTTTACCGGTTCACGGTTACGGATTGTGGTCTACCATGTATGGTTTTTTAGCGCTTGATGCGGATGGTCAGACGGTCCAAAGTATTAATTTTTATGATCAGGCAGAGACACCGGGTTTAGGAGGGGAAGTTGTTAATCCGGCTTGGCGTGCCCTCTGGAAAGGGAAGCAACTTTACAATGCGGAATCAATTCCAGTTTTACGACTTGTAAAAGGAGTTGTAGATGTTTCAAGGCCTGGGGCTGAACATCAAGTTGATGGGTTAGCAGGAGCGACCTTGACCAGTAACGGTGTATCTAATTTGATACGTTATTGGATGGGTAATGAAGGATTTGCACCTTATTTAAATAAGGTCAGAACAACTAAGGGTAAGGAAGGCGTATGAAGGCTGAAACTAAAAAAGTACTCGTCGATCCGTTAGTCGACAATAATCCTATTACATTACAAGTTCTTGGAATTTGTTCTGCGCTAGCGGTCACATCACAGATGAAAACATCGATCATTATGGCCATTGCGTTAACGGTTGTTGTCGCTTGTTCCAGTGCCGCGATTAGTATGGTGCGAAACCATATTCCCAGCAGTATTCGGATTATTGTTCAGATGACAATTATTGCTTCATTAGTAATCGTTGTTGATCAAATTCTGAAGGCATTTGTTTATGACGTGAGTAAGCAATTATCTGTTTTCGTTGGGTTGATTATTACTAACTGTATTGTGATGGGGCGTGCTGAAGCATATGCCATGAAAAACTCCCCATGGGATAGTTTCGTGGATGGGATTGGGAATGGCTTAGGCTATAGCTTGATTCTATTAATTGTTGCTTTTTTTAGAGAATTACTCGGTGCGGGTAAATTGTTTGGTATAGAAATTTTAAAATTGACTAAAGACGGCGGTTGGTATGAACCCAATGGTTTAATGCTATTGCCACCCAGTGCATTTTTTATTATTGGTTTGATCATCTGGGCTTTTAGATCATGGAAACCCGCGCAAGTAGAAGCTGCGGATTTTAAAATTTCATCCATTGCCCACGGTGAAGGAGGGCATCACTAATGGAAGCTTATATAAGTCTTTTTGTTAAAGCGGTTTTTATAGAAAATTTAGCACTGTCTTTTTTTCTAGGAATGTGTACATTCTTGGCCGTTTCTAAGAAAATATCTACAGCGATGGGCTTGGGTGTTGCGGTTATGGTCGTCCAAACACTGACGGTGCCCGCCAATAACTTTATTTATAATGCCCTGTTAAAAGAAGATGCCTTGTCATGGATAGGGGTCACGGGTGTTGATTTAAGTTTCTTAGCCTTGCTAAGTTTTATTGGCATTATTGCTGCAATGGTACAAATTCTTGAAATGATTCTGGATAAGTATTTTCCGGCCTTATTTCATGCATTAGGTATTTTCTTACCACTGATTACCGTAAACTGCGCCATTTTAGGGGGTAGCTTATTCATGCTTGAACGCGACTACGACTTTGGTGAAAGTGTTGTTTATGGTGTCGGTAGTGGTTTAGGTTGGGCGCTTGCTATCGTCGTCATGGCGGGTGTACGTGAAAAACTAAAATACAGTGATATTCCAGAGGGCTTAAGAGGTCTTGGGATTACATTTATTACAGCTGGTTTGATGTCACTTGGCTTCATGGCCTTCTCTGGAATTCAACTCTAAAAGGTATAGAAATGCTGGAAATTGCATTAGGCGTTTTATTATTTACAGTAATTGTAATTGCACTTGTTTTCGTCATTGTTGGCGCCAAAAGTAAGCTCGTTTCATCAGGTGATGTCGAGATTTTAATTAATAATGAAAAAACCATTCATGTGCCCGCCGGGGCTAAGCTATTATCAGCATTAGCTGATCAAGGCTTATTTGTTCCCTCTGCTTGTGGTGGTGGCGGAACCTGCGCACAATGTAAAGTAAAAATTCATGAAGGTGGTGGTGAGATTTTAGCGACTGAAACGTCCCATATCACTAAAAGAGAAGCTGCTGAAGGTGATCGTTTATCTTGCCAGGTAACCGTAAAACAAGATATGAAAATACATGTTGAGGAAGATGTATTTGGCGTTAAAAAATGGGAGTGTAAAGTTAGATCCAATAATAATGTCGCGACCTTTATTAAAGAATTAGTTCTGGAATTACCGGCCGGTGAAAATGTTGATTTTAGAGCCGGGGGTTACATTCAAATAGAGTCGCCCGCTTATTTAGCGCATTATAAAGATTATGATATTGGTGAAAAATTCCGTGAGGATTGGGATAAGTTTAATTTATGGCGATTCACATCGGATGTAAAAGAGCCGTCTTTACGGGCCTACTCAATGGCAAACTATCCCGACGAGAAAGGCATTATTATGCTTAACGTCAGGATAGCAACGCCGCCACCGGGTGCCTCTGATGATATTCCGCCTGGCATCATGTCTTCTTATATTTTTAATTTAAAAGAAGGTGATTCTTGTACCATTTCGGGTCCATTTGGTGAGTTTTTTGCTAAAGAAACTGAAAATGAAATGATTTTTGTGGGCGGGGGTGCGGGTATGGCTCCCATGCGTTCACATATTTACGACCAATTGAGACGGATTAATACGAACCGAAAAATGTCCTTCTGGTACGGTGCCCGTAGTGTTAAAGAAATGTTTTATGTGGATGATTTTAACGTGCTGGCAAAAGAAAATGAAAATTTTGAATGGCATTGCGCATTGTCGGATCCGACTGCTGAAGATAATTGGGACGGTTATACCGGCTTTATCCATAATGTATTGTTAGAAAATTATTTAAAAGACCACCCCGCTCCGGAAGATTGTGAGTTCTATATGTGTGGTCCTCCGATGATGAATACAGCGGTTATTAATATGTTGGAGAATTTAGGTGTGGAAAGTGATCATATTATGTTGGATGACTTTGGTGGTTAGTCATTTTTTTTAATATAGCTTTATTTTTTAAACCTTATGTTCTTTAAGGAATTAAAACGAGGAAAAGGTGCTGCCTTTCTCCTCGTTTTTTTATTAGTAGGTTGCGAGCAAACAGGAGTCGTTCAGTCGGTATACCGTGTTGACTACCGTGATTCGACAATGGGTACCCGCTTTACTATTAAAATACCTCAACTTCCAGATAATGTTGAATCTCAGGCATTAAAGCATTCCATTAAGCTAAGATTGGATGAATTAGACAGCCAATTTTCAACCTATAAAGCTGATTCTGAAATTTCCAGAATCAATGCACAGGGCAGCGGTGACTGGATATCAGTTACGCCTTCTTTTGGCAAAGTTATGACGGAGGCATTAAGGATAAATAAATTATCACAGGGTGCTTTTGACCCAACCATCGGGCCGCTGGTTAATCTATGGGGTTTTGGGCCTGACCCTTCTATGACGGAGGTCCCTGATGGAGAAACAATTAAGAACCTTTTGTTGGTAACAGGCACTGAAAATATTTTATGGGATTCGGAGCGATTACGAGTTAAAAAATTAAAAGAGAATATATTTCTTGATTTTTCAGCCTTGGCAAAGGGCTATGCTGTTGACGAGGTTGCTCGATTACTTGAAAACCAGAAGATCAACGATTTTATGGTTGAAATTGGTGGGGAATTGCGGTTAAAGGGTGTCAATAGTACCGGTGATTTTTGGCGCATCGCGGTTGAAAAACCAACCATTGACCAGCGGATGATACAACAGGTTTTAGCGGTTAGTGATAGCGGTATTGCTTCATCGGGTGATTATCGTAATTACTTTGAGAAAGAAGGTGCGCGATATTCGCATACAATCGACCCTAGAACAGGCTATTCAATTAAGCATGCCGTTGTTTCCGTTACCGTTTTGCATGATTCAACCATGACAGCGGATGCTTTTGCGACTACATTTATGGTACTTGGTGAAGAAAAAGGGTTAGAATTAGCCAAAGAGCAAAATTTATCGGTATTATTTATTTTAAAAACTGACGAAGGATTTGTGGAGCGCAGTACGTCACAATACCAATTAATAGAACAGGTGCATTAATGAGTATTTTTATTATTACCTTTTTTTTCATGTTGACCATTGTTTTAATCATGGCGGTAGGGGTTATTTTTGGTCGACAAGCAATTAAAGGCTCTTGCGGTGGTGCCAATAATGGCAATTGTGTGTGTTTGAAGAAATGTGCAAAAAGAAAGAAGTTAGAGGCTGATAGCGCTTAATAAAGTCTTTTAAGACTAGGTGTTTTTTAATTAATTAGCAAAATTCATTGATTATAATTCTGAGCAAAGAATTATTTCATTAGATTCTGGAGGTTTCAATGCTAACTAAAATTAAAGTTTCAGATTATATGAGTACGACCCTAGTGACATTTACAGAATCAACCAATATATTTGAAGCCATTAAAACGATGGTTAAAGCTAGGATAACGAGTGCACCGGTCCTTAATGAGACGGGTCAGATTGTTGGCATATTTTCTGAAAGAGATTGTATGAATATTGCCATTGATGCAACTTATAATCAGGTCATGGGCGGCAGTGTGGGCGAATACATGAGTTCTGACGTTGTAAGCATTAAGGCAGAGTCCAGTATTCTTGAAGTTGCCAATCAATTTAATGGTTCTAATATTCGAAGTTTCCCTGTTTATGATGATAACGGGTTTGTTGGCATTATTAGCCGAACGGATGTTTTGAGGGCCATTGCGGCTTTCTAATTACAGTTGTTTATGTGATAAATTAGTTCACAACGGCTGTGTGAAGGCTTGTGGATAACGCCGACATAGCGGTGTTAAGTTATTATCATGCCAGCGGTTCTTGAGGGCTTGTGTTTTTTTGTACAATTTGTTAACAGCACTTTGCAGTCATTGTGATTATTGATTTTAGTCGCGGTAGTCCCATAGCCGTGTACTAAGCGTGTTGGCCTGGTTGATAAATTGAGTTTAACCTTTCTGTTGTTATCCTATATCAAGGTGTTCGTTGGTATTTTTTTTCAGCCCTGCAGTCAATACTTGCCTAGTTTTTAAGCCACTGAGATTGTTTGGCTAGACTTCATAGGACCAAAAAGTTGTCTGCAATTGAGTTAGTCAGAATAGGATTCGTTTTAAATCACACTCAGGCGCTAATTCACGGGCTAAGTGTAATATTTCATATTAGCGGTTGCTATAATCCTTTATAATTATTTTTTATTTTTACGGTCTGAGGAAGGAAGTCAGCATGAAACAAGTTTCTGTAGTATTAAGCATTTTATTTTTTATTTTTATGTCTACGGCACAGGCTCATGGGCCTGTACGTGGCAAACTAACAGCCAAGGTTAAAATTAATGCACCTGCTGAGAAAGTTTGGGCGATTATAAAGAATTTTGATGATATGAGTTGGCACCCATCAATTGCAGGCACTGACGCTAAAGGCGGCAATAAGAAAAAAGCGACTCGGATACTTACGTTGAAAGGCGGGGGTACTATTACTGAACAATTAAAAGCCTATAAAGCCGATAAAATGTCGTATAAATATAAAATTACGGATATGAGTACGGTTAAAACAATTACCCATGCAGGTAAAGACGAAATCGTTCCGGTATTGCCTGTGAGTAATTATGCTGCAACCCTTTCTGTTAAAGGAAAAGGCGGGAGTTCAGAAGTTAAATGGGTTGCGACTTATTACCGTGGTTATTTGAATAATAATCCACCCAGTGAATTAAATGAGGATGCAGCTGATAAAGCAGTCACGGCTGTTCTTAAAGCTGGATTAGCAAATTTATTAGGTAAATTTCAATCAGGAGCTAAAGATTCAGCGATTAAATTTAAAGTAAAACGATAACTATTCACATGTCACTCAGGAATTTATTGGCATGATAACGGTACTTAAATTAGATTTATTTAATAATTCTAAAGTGTCAATAAATTCTAAGATGACAAGGTATGGTGTCATTGTTTTACTGGTTTTAGCAGGGGTGCCATCTTTAGCTGTCGCGGCATCTTTTGCCTTTATTTCCAATCAATTGGATAATAATGTTTCAGTGATTGACACAGCAAGTAATGAAGTGATTGAAACAGTTACGGTAACAGGTAAGCCTGTTGGCGTTGCCGTTAATAGGCAAAAATCACAAGTGTATATCAGCACGCCGATAGGGAATGGTTTTAGCGTTCTCGATGCTAATAACTTTAAAATTAAACGCAAGGTCACGACCAGTAATGGCGCTTTGGGGATTGTCAGTGATAACCAAGGCGAACGTGTTTTTGTGGCCGATTGGTATGAAAATAATATTGCCGTTTTTGAGACTAATGATTTTGAGTTATTAACGACGATTTCCGTTGGTCAATCCCCTTCGGGCATGGCTGTCAGTCCAGATGACCGGTGGCTTTATGTCGCTAACCGTGTTGACAACAGTGTTTCCCAAATTGACCTGAACACCTTTAAGATAAGGAATACAACTAAGGTTGGCACGCATCCATTTGGTCTGACCCTTGACCAGAACGGGCAGCGAATTTATGTTGCTAATGTCGAGAGCGATGATGTTTCAATTTTAACAACAGCAGGCTTAAAAAGAGTGGGTAAAGTTCAGGTTGGCAGTCGTCCTTATGCCAGTGCTTTAGCATTGCAAGACACTTTATTATTTGTTACCAACCAAGATGACACCACTGTTTCAGTGATTGATACCCAGACGTTGACAGAAATAAAACAAATTGAAGTGGGTGAAAAACCGGAAGGTATTAGCACGCACCCTGATGGCGAGCGGGTCTATGTTGCGAATTGGTATGATGGTACTGTTACCGTGATCGATGCCAAGACCTTAACCGTTGTAACAACGATTAAAACCGGGGATGGAAGTCGGGCTTTTGGACAATTTATTACTGAAATTCAATAACAAATTTTAAGGAACTGAGATGGCTGAAACAATAGATGAATTAACCGTTAATTATATGGATGGTGAGATTCAAACCGTTAAAGAACTGGATAAGAAGGTATTAAGTAAAGGTGCGTGGTCAACGATAATATACCGTTATCAAGATTGGAATCGTAGCGCAGAAGAATACGGTCCTGATAAGTATACGATTCGTCGTTACCAAAAAAGAAATGGCGAATATCAGCAGAAATCAAAATTTAATATTTCCAGTGAGAAACAGGCTAAGGAAGTTATCGAGGCACTTTCTACCTGGATAGAGAAGACCTGATTCACAACTCAGTCGTTAGTTAATCCAGCCAGTGGATAATATGTTCTTCAACAGAATGGACTTGAGATTCTTTCATGGCATAACTGCGTATTGAAACACCGGCATCGTGAACAGATTCTTTATGATTTGAAATTAAAGGGTGCCAATCTGGGAGCTTTTCGCCGTCAGCTAATAATTTATAGGCACAGGTTGAGGGCAGCCAGGTATATTCACTGAAATTATGCTGTTTCAGGTTAAGGCAGTCGGGCACTAAATCAGTTCGTTCGGAATATCTTGTGCAGTTACATTTATCAAGATTGATGAGATCACAAACAACACTGGTATAAAATATTTCACCGGTGTATTCGTCTTCCAGTTTATGTAAACAGCATTTACCACATGAGTCACATAAAGACTCCCATTCGTCGTGAGTCATTTCAGACAGTTCTTTTTCTTCCCAGAAGGCTTTTTGGGTCATAAGTCGATAAGATAACGGTGATTAAAATAAATCCCAAATGGGTTTAATGTCACGGGGAAGTGGGGCTAAACGACCGAGTTCAACCCACTTGTTTTTATCAGAGTGAAAGTCTGATCCAACAGAGCCATAAAGGTCAAACGTGAGTGCAAATTGGCCTGCCCTGCGTATGTCATCCGGATTGTTATTGCCAGTGACGACTTCAATACCGATCCCACCGGCCAGTTTGAATGCGGTTAAAAATCTTTTTAACCAGCTATTAGTTAGTTTATACCGTAAAGGATGAGCAATAATGGCATGGCCGCCAGAATCGCTAATCCAGTTGATTGCGGTTTCTAATTCAATCCAAGAGGTACTGACAAAAGCCGATTTACCAGCACCCAAATATTTATCAAATGCATTTTGAAAAGAGCTGACATGATTTTCTTCTAATAAGAATTGGGCGAAATGAGAACGCGTAATCATACCGTGACCTGCTTTTTTTAACACGTAATCCATTGCGCCGGGAATTCTTCTTTTGGCGAGTTTTAAAGCAATTTTTTCCGCGCGCTCTAATCGGGTTTGACCTAATAATAAAGTCCCGCTTTGCAGAGCGCAGGCATCGGGGTCAATATTAATACCCACAATGTGAAAACAACGATTATTCCACGTAGTGGACAGTTCAATACCGTTGATTAAGGTTAAATGGCTGGTTTTGGCGTAAATACCGGCTTCGGTTAAGCCCGCCGTGGTGTCATGATCAGTGAGTGCTAAGTGACTGACTTGTTGTGATTGGGCGCGTGTTATTAGGTCCTTGGGGGATAAGGCACCGTCAGAGAAATTGGAGTGACAGTGCAAATCAATCTTAAAGGTCATTGTAGTTCACCGTATAACTTAGCATAGAGTCCTTTTTGGTTAATCAGTACATCGGGGTGGCCTTGTTGACAAATTTGGCCATTTTCAAAGACATAAACGTGATCTGCTTGTTTTACGGCGCTCAGTCGATGGGCAATAATGATAGTTGTTCGGTTCTTTAAAAATCCTTTTAGTGCATTGTGTAAATCATTTTCAACCTTGCTATCAAGCGCAGAGGTGGCTTCGTCTAAAATGACAATGTTGGGCTTAGAAAGAACCATACGGGCAATAGCCAGACGTTGTCGCTGTCCACCTGATAACTTTAAACCTTGACGACCTACCGGGGTATCAAGTTTTTGGGTAAGACCTTTAACAGTGGTCTTGAGTTGAGAAATTTCTAAAGCTTCCCATAATTCGGCATCATGATAGTCGTGGCCTAAGGTAAGATTAGCTCTGATCGTATCATTAAAAAGAATTGGATTTTGTAAGACAGTGACTACGTTTTCTCGAATGGTATTAAGTCCGATCTGGCTCATGGCGACACCATCATAGTATATTTGCCCTTGAATGGTCGGGTATAGCCCAATGAGGATTTGAATTAAGGTTGATTTTCCACCGCCACTCGCACCAACCAGCGCAACTTTGTGTCCTGCCGGAATGTGAAGATTAACGCCATTTAAGATAGGTTGGGAGGCGGTGTAATGAAAGTGCAGGTTTTCAATAGTAAGGCTGGAAGTGTGATTTTTGGAGAAAGGGTTTCTACTTTCTACAATAATGGGTTCTTGTATTAAATTGCTTAGGTTGTTGAGGCGTAATAAGGCAGCTTTGGCACTAAAATAAGCGTATTGAATGCCGAGTATTTCCTGAATGGGTCCCATCATGAGCCAGAGGTAACCAAAGACGGCAAGCATTTGACCAATGGAAAGTCCTGAATATAAAACCATTAACATTGATAGGGCACGAAAAATATCAAAGCCAAATAAGAAAATTATAAAGCTGAGCCGGTTTGCAGCATCGTTTTTCCATGCAAATGTGGTTGCGGTTGTTTTAACGGTATAGGCTGTTTTTTTGAGTTCATTAAAATAATGCTGATCACGGTTACTGGCACGGATTTGGTGAATGGCTTCCAAGGTATCTGTTAAAGATTGCTGGAATAGGCTGATGGCCGTATTTTCATTAGTTTTTAAGGCTTTTATTCGTTTACCTGCTAAGCGCGTGAAATAAATAACAATGGGATTAAGCAGTAAAATAAATAAGCCGAGTTGCCAGTGAATCCATAACAGAATGATAGCGATACCGGTAATGGATAATATTGAAATTAGCAATTTACTGACCGTGGAACCAATGAATGCATCGAGTGTTTCTAGGTCAGTTACTAAATGGGAAATGACGCGTCCAGAACCCAGGGTCTCGTATTCTTTCATTGAGACTTTTTGTAGTGCATGTATAAGCCGGCAACGTAAATGAAAAATGATATCTTTTGAAATTAAGACAAAACAGCGACTTTGTAGAATGGCAAAGCCGGTAGAAATAAGTCGAAGAATTAGACTCATCACTAAGATAGTGACAATGTAAAGCGTAGGATTATGCCACGGTTCCGGAAGCAGTTGATTCAGCGTTGTTAGGGTAATGCCGGGTTTGTTGAGTAAGATCTCATCCACCAACAAGGGCATAAGTAGAGGGATTGGAACACTGGCAAGGGTGGCCAATATGGCCATGAAATGGGCGCTGATTAATTTTGATTTATGCGTGAGAGCCAGTTGATAAATATCGGACCAGGTAATATTTTTGGGTTTTAGGTTGAAAGGCAGGGTAGTCACGTCGAGCAGCTAGGTGTATTGATAAGGATGGTAAAAAGACCGGTTGAAATAACCCTCATTTTATCATGAGTCAGCGTCAATAGGGGGTTGTTGTGGCCCTTCCCGGTTGACTCTTAAAGGGTCGCCGATACGTAATACACCGGTATTATCATGTATTGCATTTTGGCCAAAAAACACTTGATTGTGCCATTTTCGGAGTCGATTCAGTGTTGATAAAGGCTCTTTTCCCATTAAACCCGTTGTGGTGTCAATGGTTGTAATAGCACAGCGCGAGCAAGGTTTAGGGAGTCTGAAAGAAATTTCACCTAACTGGATTTCACGCCAAAAATCTTCTGCATAGCCGGGACAATTGGTAATGACCAAGTTGGGCCTAAATCGTGACATAGGGAGTGAAAGGTTCATGGCTGAATTTAAGCTGGTTAAGGAACTGTCCGAGATTAATAAAAAAGGAAAGCCATCGGAAAAGTAAATTTGGTCAGAGGGCGTGCCAAAATTTTGATCGATAAGGCGGGTATGATGTTGGGGTTGATAGACTAATTGGCAAGCACAATTCAAAACGTCGCTCAGCCATTCATCAGCGGTCTTTGAGACCCGCCAGCTCATACATTGATCGTTCCAAATTGAAACAGCCCGTTCTTCTTCTTTTTTTGGTGCTAAGGCGAGAGTTAGGTTTTCAACGCCGTTAGCGGATAATATTAATTGATGCTCAGTAATAGCTGTTTCTATGAGCGACATTTGGGGGAGTTGACGTTGACTTAAAAAGCGCCCTTTTTGATCAACAAGCATCCATTGACGGTCATATTGTAAACCGCGTGGGGTTACCGGCCATTGATTAACCGATATACCTGCTAAGGATTTGATCGGGTAGAGCGTTATTTGATCAAGGTAGGGGGCTTGCATAGTGTGACCGTATCCTATTAAAACAAATCAGTTGTTTAGCATAGACTAATTTTGCGATTAAGAATAAATATCGGTTTATAATTTCTTGTAATTTTAGTAAACGAATAAGGCATAATAGCCAGCCTAAGTGGTAATGACCGGTGGGCGTTTACGGAAAATGTATTACGGTCAATGGGGGGTCAATGTTTTGAATTTTAATAAATCACGCATTATGAATTTTTTTACTAAACACCTGTTTTGTTTGTCGTTGATTTTTATATTGATTCCGTTTAATGCTTTCAGCGCGCATACTGACCTTATTGAAGTTGTCTATGTTTCGCAAGAACAGTTCCGTAAGCCGGCCTTATCAAATCTTGACACTATTCCTAAGGATGACGGCTTGCAGGGAGCTTTGTTAGCCATTCAAGATAACAATACAACTGGAAAATTTACCGGGCATAATTTTGTTCTCATTGAAAAGAAATGGCCTGAAAGTAGTGTCAGTGACGCCGATATCCATACCTTTATTGAAAATAAATCGTTGCTTGTGGCGGCACTGGATGATAACGCCTTAGCGCGTATTAAGCCGTTAGCTGCTGCGCAATCTGCGCTTATTATGGATGTAGTTTCACGTGCGGATAGTTTCCGTCAACAAGGGTGTGGTGATCATTTGTTTCATATTGCACCCAGTCGAGCCATGCGGGCAGATGCACTGGCCCAGTATTTATTAAAGAAACGTTGGAGGAGATGGTTTTTAGTCTTGGGGCCAACTGACGAGGATAAGCTTTTTGCTCAAGCCCTGAGGCGAGCAGCCAAGCGCTTTGGCAGTACTATTGTCACTGAGAAAACATGGGTGCATGATTATGATGCGCGAAGAACCGCACAAGGAGAAGTGCCTGTCTTTACTCAGGGTGTCGACTATGATGTTTTGGTGGTGGCCGATGAACAAGGTCTTTTTGGTGAGTACTTAAGTTACCGAACCTGGAAGCCCAGACCTGTTATAGGAACACAGGGGTTGGTGCCTACTGCATGGCATAGAACCCATGAGCAGTGGGGTGCTGTGCAAATACAAAATCGTTTTAAAGCACAATCAGGGCGGCGGATGACAGAAAAAGATTATGCGGCCTATTTAGCTATTCGTAGTTATGGGGAGGCGATTATTAGAACAGGTTCAGGTGATCCAGAGCAAATTAAGGCTTATTTGCTCGGTGATCAATTCACCTTACAGGGTTATAAAGGCAAGCCTTTATCATTTCGATCATGGAATGGTCAATTAAGGCAACCCGTTCTGTTAGCAGCGGCCCGCTCTATGGTTGCCACAGCGCCGATTGCAGGTTTTTTACATCCCGTTACTGAGCTTGATACGTTAGGTTATGATCACAGAGAAACACAATGCGATGAATAGAGGAATGATAAGCGGGGTTCGTTTTATATTATTGTTAGGGGCATTGTCTGGGCTCAACTCAGTAGCGGCTGAGACTATTTATGTTACCCTTGAAAAAGATAATGCAGTGGCAATCGTTGACCCTGAGCAGGGGGTGTTATTAACGATTATTCCCGTTGGGCAACGACCGCGTGGTATCGTGTTAAGCCATGATCAGAGTCAGTTATATGTTGCAACCAGTGATGATCATGTGATTCAGGTCATTGATGTGAAAACGTTAAGTCCTGTAGGCATTTTACCTTCGGGAGATGACCCGGAAACCTTTGCCCTGCATGCTAAAGATGAGGTTCTTTTTGTTTCTAATGAAGATGACAGTTTAGTCTCTGTTGTTGATGTTAATAAGAAGCAAGTGATTCATTCCGTAGGCGTGGGCGTCGAACCGGAAGGGATTGCAGTGAGTCCTGATGGCCAGTGGGTAGTGAGTGCCTCAGAAACCACCAATATGATTCATTGGATAGACGCTGCTAGTTATGAGGTGATTGATAATACTTTGGTCGACCCGAGACCGCGCGGGGTTTCTTTTACAGCCGATAGTCAATATCTATGGGTGACATCAGAGCTGGCAGGAACCGTTACTATTTTGGATGTTAACAGTCGCCAAATTATAAAAACAATTACCTTGGCTGTTCCCGGCTTAAATGCTGACCGTAATCAACCGGTCGGTGTCTTGGTTGATCCCGAGATGCGTTGGGCTTATGTGGCTATGGGACCGGCCAATCGTGTTGCCGTTATTAATGCAAAAACCTATGCAATAGAAGATTATCTCTTGGTCGGTGAGCGTGTTTGGAATTTAGCTTTTTCACCGGATCATCAGCGCCTTTACAGTACTAACGGGGTCAGTAATGATGTTTCTATCATTGACTTAACGCGTCATAAAGTGACCAAGTCAATTAAAGTCGGGCATTTTCCTTGGGGGCTTGCAGTAAAACCATGACCGATTTAAGGGCGCTTTCAATTCATGATTTGGCTTTTTCTTATGGAAAAAAAACGGCGCTTTCGGGTGTTAGTTTCGAGGTGCAATTAGGGCAATGCTGTATTTTGTTGGGCCCTAACGGCGCCGGTAAAAGTACGTTATTTGCATTGATCACTGGTCTTTACCATGCTAGGGACGGTCGAATAGCGTTGGTTAATTATGATATTCAAAAGTCGCCGTATAAAGCATTAGCCCAATTGGGTGTGGTTTTTCAACAATCTACACTGGATCTGGATTTAACCGTTAAGCAGAATTTACGGTATCATGCCGCGCTTCATGGGATTTCACGAAAACAAGCCGATAAAACAATTCAACAGGAATTAGAGCGCTTTGAAATGTTTGAGCGGTTGCATGAAAAAATTCGTCATTTAAACGGGGGACACCGGCGCCGTGTGGAAATAGCCAGAGCATTACTACATAAACCCTCGGTGTTATTGTTAGATGAACCGACGGTCGGGCTAGATGTGCCGTCACGCCAAGCGATTGTTAGTTATATTCATGCCTTAACGCAAGAGCAAGGACTGGCGGTTCTTTGGGCAACGCATTTGATCGATGAAGTGTACCCAACAGATCAATTAGTTGTTTTGCATAATGGAATAATTCAAATAACGGGAACGGTTGATGAGGTGATTGCGAAAGTTAATGCCGATAATCTTCAGGGGGCCTTTGCGTTATTGACTCAGAAAGAGGCCAGATAGGAATGTTGTTAGTTCATTATTTTAGAGCTATGTGGGGTATCGTTGGCCGTGAATTGTGGCGTTTTGTACAACAACGGGAACGGTTTGTTTCAGCATTAGTCAGACCTTTAATATGGTTGTTTGTTTTTGCTGCAGGCTTTAAGTCAGCTTTAGGGATTGCAATTGCACCGCCGTATGAAACATATATTTTATATGAGGTCTATATTACGCCGGGTTTATTGGGGATGATTCAGCTATTCAATGGCATGCAAAGTTCATTGTCTATGGTGTATGACCGGGAAATGGGTAGTATGCGTATTTTATTAGTCAGCCCTCTGCCACGCAGTTTTTTGGTAATGAGTAAATTGCTGGCGGGTACAGCGGTCTCGATTGTGCAGTGTTATGTGTTTTTAGCCATTGCCTGGTGGTATGGCATTGAGCCACCTGTGATGGGTTATTTATGGGTTTTACCGGCATTGGTTGTTTCTGGATTAATGCTCGGTGCACTTGGGATGCTATTGTCATCTTTTATCAAGCAGTTGGAAAACTTTGCAGGGGTTATGAATTTTGTCATTTTTCCGATGTTTTTTATTTCCAGCGCTTTATATCCGCTGTGGAAACTTCAGGAATCGAATGAATGGTTAGCGCGGTTGGCTGAGTTTAATCCTTTTACAAAAGGCGTTGAATTGATTCGTTTTGCATTATATGGGCAGTTAGAAACCGGGGCTTTGTATTTTACAATTTCGGCACTTTTGTTGTTTTTATTCATAGCAATTCAAGGTTATAATCCATCTAGAGGTATGATGGTTAAGAAAAGAGGGCGTTAGCACTACCAGTTGAGGGTTATAGAATATTGAAGACAGTTTAATTTTTTTAAGTTACATAATAAATTTCGAACATAATTATAAAAGATAACGAGGGAAAAACATGAGTGCTGAAGATAATAAAAAGAAGATTAACGAGGGTAAAGAACAAGCGATCGCGGTGGTTAAAGATGTGGTTGCAAAAGTTAATGCCATTAGAACGGCAAAACCGGCGATTTTTTATGGTGCGGTTGTTGGCTTTTTAGTATTGTATATTGTGGTTTTTAGCGGCCGTAATCCTGAAGTGATCAGTGAAGGGGGGGGTAATAACTTAAAAGTTGGAGCAACCTATATGTTGAAAAGTCCTAATGCGAATGGCGCTGAAAATGCAAAAACGGCCATTGTTAAAGAGCCTTGTGTTTTAACGGGTTGGGATCGTACTGAAAATGATGATTTGAGTATTTGTCAGGCTGTGGATGGGACTCAAGTTAATGTGTTAGCACTAAAAGATGCGTTTGGCGTGGCCAATAACTGTGCTCGGGTTCTGATTGAAAGCGGTAATTGCATGAGCAAAGAAGGTTGGACCTTGTCTAGTAATATTGTTGAAAGGTAATTGACAATCGAGTATTTACATTTATAATACTCGATTCAAGTTACAGGGCGGGAATAGCTCAGTGGTAGAGCACAACCTTGCCAAGGTTGGGGTCGCGAGTTCAAGTCTCGTTTCCCGCTCCAAAAGATTAAAAAGCCGCATGTTACTGCGGCTTTTGTTTTTTAGGCTGCGTAGCAAAGTGGTTATGCAGTGGCCTGCAAAGCCATCTACACCGGTTCGATTCCGGTCGCAGCCTCCAAAAAGCACATTCCTCAATAATCATCTTGTCATGTCTTTTTCTAGTCTTTAATAAGTTTTTTGTAAACACACTGAAATGTGTTTGCAACGAAGTTAAAAGTAATCTATAAGCCTTCTACTCAGGTTCGGTTCCGGTTTTAGTCTACATAAAACGTGTTGATGCAAAAAAATCATTTTTTAAGTTCTGTTTTTTTGTTGTTTTTGCATAAAATATTATCGCTATTTAGATATTGTCTATAATACGTCCACTGTAGAACAAGGGAAGATATTCTAATGCGTATATACGCCTTGCCGACTCAACTGATTAATCAAATTGCCGCCGGTGAAGTGGTTGAAAGACCCGCGTCGGTTGTTAAAGAACTATTGGAAAATAGTTTTGATGCAAGAGCAAGCGCTATTGTTATTGAAATAGAACAAGGCGGCATTGGTTTGATTCGTATCAGAGATGATGGTACAGGGATTGTAAAAGAGGATATTTCCTTAGCGTTGTCCCGTCATGCTACTAGTAAAATAACATCGCTCGGTGATCTTGAGAAGGTGGGTACAATGGGATTTCGTGGTGAGGCTCTCCCCAGTATTGCCTCTATTTCAAGGCTGACGCTAATATCGAGGGCGGGTGATAGTGATTGTGCCTGGCGTGTTGTCAGTGAGAATTCCCAGGTCGATAATGCCCTAGAACCCGCTTCAAATCCAGAGGGTACGACAGTCGAGGTACGGGATCTGTTTTATAATACGCCCGCTCGGCGGAAATTCTTAAAGACTGAAAAGACTGAATTTAATCACATTGAAGTATTGATTAAGCGTTTAGCATTAAGTCAGTTTGAAACCGGTTTTATTTTACGGCACAACCATAAAGAGGTATTGTCTTTAAATCCAGCACACACAGAATTAGAGCAGCAGGCACGGGTTGAAAAAGTGTGTGGCGAAGGCTTTGTCGCCCAATCAGTCAACGTTTATTTTGAAGCAGCGGGTTTACAATTAGAAGGCTGGGTGGGTTTGCCTACCTTTTCCAGGAGTCAATCGGATCGACAGTTTTTTTATGTGAATGGTCGGCTAGTTCGTGATAAATTGGTCATTCATGCCATTAAGCGCGCTTATCACGATGTTCTTTTTCAGGGTCGCCAACCCGTTTTTGTCTTATTTCTGACTTTAAACCCACGGTTGGTCGATGTTAATGCCCATCCGACTAAACTTGAGGTGCGATTTAGAGAAAGTCGGTTAGTGCATGATTTTATTTTTAAGGCACTTCACCGCTCGTTAGCTGATATTAAACCGGAAACCACCATGCCGTCAGAGTTTTTGGCTGTAAACCATGAGCAGGGCTCTTCCCAGCCTATGCCCGCTGAATTGTCACGCGGTGTATTTCAATCACGTTTGCCTCAGAAGGTATCAACGGAAATCGAAAGGTATGCAACATTAGGTGTTTCTGGACAAACAGGTGAAAAGGGGGAAGTCCCTTTGCCGCAATCAGTTAATGAAGTACCCCCGCTTGGATTTGCAATTGCGCATATTCATGATATTTATATTTTGTCAGAGACCGTCAGCGGGATTATTTTAGTCGATACCCATGCGGCACATGAGCGGGTTGTTTATGAACGATTAAAACAACAAAGGGCGGCAGGTGTTATTCCAAGTCAGCCGCTATTGTTACCGGTCCGTTTTCAAGTCACAACGGAAGAAGCAGATCTATCTGAAAAACACAGTGATTTGTTTAATGGTTTAGGATTTGAATTAAATCGACTCGGCCCTGAATCCTTAATTATCAGGGCCATTCCAGCATTATTGATGCAGACTAAAATAGAGCAATTGCTGCGAGATGTTTTAGCAGACCTGCTGGCGTACGGAACTACACGGCGCATAGAAGAAACCGGTGATGAGATTTTAGCGACATTAGCATGTCATACTTCTGTTCGCGCCCATAGGCGATTGACGGTTGTGGAAATGAATGCATTGTTACGTGATATGGAAATGACTGAGCGCTCCGGTCAATGTAATCATGGGCGTCCGACATGGGTGGAAATCAGTGCTCAGGAATTGGATAAGTTTTTTTTACGTGGGCAATAGCGATGGGTCGATCATTACCGGTGATTTGTTTGATGGGGCCGACTGCGGCCGGGAAAACAGCGCTGGCGGTAGATATAGCGAAAACCTTCGGTGCTGAGATTATCAGTGTAGACTCTACCTTGGTTTACCGGCAAATGGATATTGGAACGGCAAAGCCAACGAAATTAGAGCAAGGTGGAATTCCCCATTATCTGTTGGATATTTTGGACCCCATTCAATCTTTTTCGGCCGCACAATTTAGGACTCAAGCCTTAGCACGCATTAAGACGATTCAACAGCAAGGAAAAGTCCCGTTGTTGACCGGAGGTACGATGCTTTATTTTCATGCCTTATTTAATGGACTGGTTGATTTACCCGCAGCGAATCCAGTTATTAGGCAACGGTTAGTCGATCAATCTGAAAGATTTGGTGCTGCGTTTATGCACCGGCAATTACAGGCAATTGATCCTGTTGCAGCGTTACGGATTCACCCGAATGATCCACAGCGGGTTCAGCGCGCGTTAGAAGTATATGAAATGACCGGTCAGCCGCTATCTCAGCATTTAGCGGCAGAAAATCAAGAGGGTCTGCCATTTTCTGCGATCAAGTTGGTTTTAGCGCCTGAAAGCAGGCAAGGCCTGCATGAGAAAATCACCTTAAGGTTTCATGCAATGCTTGAAAAAGGATTTATTGAAGAAGTCGAAGCGCTTTTTCAACGGGGCGATCTTTCGTTGCAACATCCGGCTATTCGCGCTGTTGGCTACCGGCAGGTTTGGCAATATTTGGCAGGTCAACTGGACTATGAGGCAATGGTCTTTAAAAGTATTGTAGCCACCCGACAGCTAGCAAAAAGACAGTTTACATGGTTGCGTAAAATGGAAGACACGCTCTGGTTTAATGCCGATGACGCTATTAAGGGTGATCTTTATCAGGTATTGAGACAACATTATTAGGCCTGTGAGCGGAGGGATAACAGTAATTTTTTTAGCTAAAGGGGTGTTTTGTAGTGATATATGCAGGGTAAATTCATTGCAAAGTTAAGGTTAAATGGGTATCTTGTAAGGACAAATAATAATAATAAATATAGGGAGGGTAAAATGTCCAAATCCCATAATTTACAAGACATTTTTTTGAATACACTTCGAAAAGAACACACTCCAGTCTCAATATTTCTGGTTAATGGCATAAAATTACAGGGAAAAGTTGATTCTTTTGATCAATATGTTATTTTGCTCAAGAGTAATGTAAGCCAAATGGTTTATAAACATGCGGTATCCACGATTGTCCCAACCAAACAGGTTAAAATTCATTCCGATAATGTCGAGCATGAAGGTTAGTTTGTGTAACTTTAAATAGGAATCTTCCTTGTTTGATCGCCCGAAGAACGGTAAGCAAGCCGTATTAGTTCATATGGCCTTGTTCAGAGAGAGTAATGACTTAAATGAGCTTCAAGAATTGGTTTTATCTGCCGGTGTTCAGCCACTTGCGGTGTTGACCGGTCGTCGTAATCGGCCTGAACCCAAGTATTTTATTGGTACGGGAAAGCTTGAAGAATTAAAGAATGTCATTCAACAGCACAATGCCGATGTGGTTGTTTTTAATCATACGCTGTCACCACGGCAAGAGCGTAACTTAGAAGAAGCTTTAGAGACGCGTGTTGTTGATCGCCAGGGGCTGATCTTGGATATTTTTGCGCAGCGAGCGAAAACCCACGAAGGAAAATTACAAGTTGAGTTGGCGCAATTACAACATTCGTCGACACGGCTTATTCGAAGCTGGACTCATTTAGAGCGTCAAAAAGGGGGGGTCGGATTAAGGGGGGGGCCTGGCGAGACGCAATTAGAAGCGGATAGACGGTTAATCCGGGTAAGAATGCGGCAAATCAGAGGGCGTCTAGAGAAAATAATCAAGCAACGCCATCAAGGGCGTATTAAGCGTAAACGCGCCGAGATCCCTTCAGTGTCATTGGTGGGTTACACGAATGCCGGTAAATCAACACTGTTTAATGCTTTGGTAGGTTCTGATGTTTATGCGGCAGATCAATTGTTTGCTACCTTAGACCCAACTTTGCGACGCTGCCGTCTGCCGAATGATTCTGAACTTATCTTGGCGGATACGGTGGGTTTTATTAGGCAATTGCCGCACGAATTAGTTGCGGCTTTTAGATCCACATTACAAGAGGCAAGTGAAGCTGATTTATTGTTGCATATAGTTGATTGTAATGCTGAGAATAGAGACGAAACCATCACTGAGGTCAATCATGTGTTGCAACAAATAGGTGCCGGTAAAATAAGGCAGTTACAAGTTTTTAATAAGATTGATTTGGCAGACCATGTAGAACCGAGAATTGACTATGATGCCGATGGGGTTCCTTTTAGGGTTTGGGTTTCAGCTAAAGAACAACGGGGACTCGATTTGTTGTTAACGGTTCTGGAAGGTATTTATGCCTCGAGTCGCATACGCAAAGAATGTTATTTATCCCCATTGCAAGGGGGTGTGCGTGCCAGCTTATATAAGCATAGTCAAATAATTTCTGATGAAACGCTTGACAATGGTGGTTGGCAGATAACAATAGAGATTGAAAAAAAGCATTTAGGTTTATTAAAAAATATTAATGAAAAAGAAATAGCCTAGTTGTTTGAATAAATTCCTATTTTCAAGGATAATTAAAAAGTTAAATGGTGACTGGCCAAAGTAACTGATGGCTACAGCGTAAAATAATTTGAAAGTTTAATAAATGGAGCATTTATGGCTTGGAATGAACCTGGGGATAAAGATAAGGACCCATGGAATGATAAAAAAGGTCAACAGCAACCGCCTGATCTTGATGAGGCCATTCGGTCCTTTCAAGAAAAAATAAGTAATATTTTTGGTGGTGGGACTGGTGGGAGTAGTGGGCAAAGAAAAATGCCAGGTGGTTCAGGTTTAGGCATTGGGTTGTTGCTTGTTGCTGCAGTTGTCTTATGGGCACTGAGTGGCTTTTATATCGTTGATGAAGGTAATCACGGTGTGGAAACACGGTTCGGGAAATATAGTGAAACCACTGCGCCGGGTTTGAATTGGCATTTACCAACGCCAATCGAAGCGGTTGATATTGTTAATGTCCAGAAACAACGTTTTATTGAGGTGGGTTATCGTACCGGTGGGCGTGAACGGGGCTCGGGTTCGGTCCCGAGAGAATCGTTGATGCTGACTAAAGATGAGAATATTGTCGATGTTCGCTTAGCCGTGCAGTATCAAATTAAAGATGCAGCCAATTATATTTTTAATGTTAAAGATCAAAAAGCAACTCTTAAGCAGGCGACTGAAAGTGTTGAGCGGGGTGTGATCGGTCGTAATGATATGAACTTCGTTCTGTTGGAAGGGCGGGCAGACATCGTTGCTGATATTAAAAAAGAATTACAAACGTTGCTTGATCGCTATAGTTCAGGAATCATTATTACGGATGTGAACCTACAGGATGCTCAACCACCTGAGCAGGTGCAGGCCGCTTTTGAGGATGCAATTAAAGCAAGAGAGGATAAGGAACGCTATATTAATGAGGCTGAAGCGTATCGAAATGATGTTGTTCCTAAAGCACGGGGTGCGGCTTCAAGAAAAATTCAAGAAGCGGAAGGGTATAAACTTCGGGTGATAGCAGAGTCTCAAGGTGAGACAGTGCGTTTCACAAAGTTACTCGCAGAGTACAAGAAAGCACCGGATGTAACCCGTAAACGTCTTTATATTGATGCGATGGAGTCGGTATTAAGTAAGACCGATACCGTTATGATTGATCTTAAAAAAGGTAATAACGTTATGTATTTACCGTTGGACCGTTTAGGTCGTGGTCAAGGAGCACATAAAACCGGTGGTGCCGTAAATAGCGGAGGTGATAATGATCATAATTCAGGATCTAACCGTGATTCGGGAACTAGCCGTGCATCAACGCGCGGTCGTGAGTCAAGGGGGCGGAAATGATGTCAAATAAAATTCTACTAGGCCTTGGCCTGGTCATGTTTGTATTCATGTCGTGTATTTTCACGGTACATGAAACGCAAAAAGCGATTAAATTTCAATTAGGTGAAATTATTAAGGCTGATTATGAGCCTGGATTGTATTTCAAATTACCTTTCGTGAATAATGTTAAGAAATTTGATACGCGTATTTTAACTTTAGATTCGAAGCCAGAACGGTTTCTAACCTCTGAAAAGAAAAATGTTATTGTTGATACCTTTGTTAAATGGCGGATCGTTGATGTATCGAAGTTCTATACCTCGGTAGCTGGTGATGCTGTACAGGCAAATCTACGTATTGATCAAATTATTAAAGATGCAGCGCGTAGTGAATTCAGTAGTCGAACTATTAAGTACTTGGTGCGAACAGAACGTGAAACTATACGGGATGCATTGATTGTTACTTCTGCGCCACAAGCGATAAAATTGGGTATTGAAATCATTGATATCCGGGTTAAACGCATTGATTTACCACCGCAGGTCAGTAAGTCTGTTTATAGTCGTATGGATGCAGAGCGAAAACGTGTGGCTCATGAACTGCGTTCTGAAGGGAAAGAGACATCTGAAGGGATTCGCGCGAATGCAGACAAACAACGTGAAGTGATTTTGGCGAATGCGTATCGTGAAGCTGAAGAAACGCGTGGTGAAGGGGATGCTGAATCGGCCGATATTTACGCGCGAGCCTATGGCGCAGATGTCGAGTTTTTCCAGTTTACTCGGAGCTTGTCTGCGTATGAAAAAACCTTTAAAAAACAGGGCGATATGCTAGTGCTTGAACCGGACTCTGATTATTTTAAATATTTTAAAAAGCAGAAATAAAGTCTAGATGATAATATGCGGTGAATGGCTTTAATAGTATTCACTTAAGCTATTGTTTTAACAGTGAAACGCTCCGAATTTTCGGGGCGTTTTGCGTGAATGAGAAATAGAAAATGGCTATGGCAGACCCTCGTTTATTACCAGATGGTATTGAAGAAGTTTTACCCGAAGATGCGCGTGTTATCGAAGCATTAAGAAGACGTATTCTTGATTTATTTGTGACTTGGGGTTATGAGCGGGTAACACCGCCATTAATTGATTATTTAAGTACGTTACAAATTGGCTCAGGTCAGGACCTTGACTTACAGACCTTTAAATTAATCGATCAACTTAGCGGGTCTATGCTGGGGATTCGTGCGGATATGACCCCGCAAGTGGCACGGATCGATGCGCATCAATTAGGGTATGAGTGGCCGACGCGATTATGTTATGCCGGTACGATTGTGCATGCGTGTGGTGATGCGTTAGATAAAAGTAGGACGCCGACTCAAATTGGCTCAGAACTCTATGGTTATGCTGGGACTGACGGTGATTTGGAAATTATTAAATTAATGCTCGAAATGCTGGCTATTACGGGTCTACAAGAACTTCATGTGGATTTAGGTCATGTGGGTGTTTATCGAGGATTAGTGAATGAGGCGGGGTTGAGTTCTCGTCAAATAACGGATTTATTTGACATTTTGCAACGTAAGTCAAAACCTGAGTTAACTGCTTTTTTAACACAGTTGGATTTAAGTGATGCATTTAAAGCGATGTTTATGGCGTTACCTGATTTAAATGGAGATCGGGAGGTTTTTGCTAAGGCGCGTGAATTTTTATTTAAAGCAGGACCAGTGGTACAGGCAGCCATAGCTGATCTTGAACACGTTTCAGTGCAATTGGAGCAAGCATTCCCGCGTTTGGCGATTAGTTATGATTTAGCTGAATTACGAGGCTATCACTACCATACCGGGATCGTTTTTGCGGCTTTTGTTCCGGGCTATGGTCGGGAAATTGCGCGTGGGGGTCGATACGATAATATTGGTATTGATTTTGGCAGGGAGAGAGCCGCAACCGGTTTTAGTGCTGATTTGAACGTTTTAGCGCGGTTATCTAAAAACAATAATAATGAAGCTAAATCACGGCCAGAGAAAATTTTTGCACCCAGTGATAAAGATGAGGCGCTTGCTGAGTTAATTGGTGACCTAAGAGCTGAGGGTCGTGTAGTGATTCAACAGTTGACCGGTCAATCAGGAACGGCGACAGATTATAATTGCACAGCCGTTATTTTTAAAGAAAATCAATCGTGGGTTCTTCGCCCGCTCTGAGAAGAAAAGATCATCATGACAAAGAATGTAGTGGTCATCGGCACCCAATGGGGCGATGAAGGAAAAGGAAAACTCGTTGATCTGTTAACGGATAAAGCCGATGCCGTAGTGCGTTTTCAAGGTGGACACAATGCGGGTCATACGTTGGTTATTTCTGGGGAAACGACCGTGCTACACTTAATTCCTTCTGGCGTGTTAAGAGAGAACGTTCAGTGTTTGATTGGTAATGGTGTAGTGCTGTCGCCGAGTGCTTTACTGGAAGAGATAGATGTACTTGAGCAAGCTGGCATTCCGGTTCGGTCACGATTGTTAATTAGTGAGGCGTGCCCGTTAATCATGCCTATTCATGCACGCTTGGACCAAGCACGTGAGATTGCTAAAGGTAAACAGGCTATTGGTACCACAGGGCGAGGAATTGGCCCGGCGTATGAAGATAAGGTTGCTAGGCGAGGCTTACGAGCGGGTGACTTGTTATACCCGGATGTTTTTGCTCGGAAGTTAAAGGAATTAACGGATTACCATAACTTTATGTTGACTGAATATTTCCAAGAACCTGCTGTTGATTACCAACGGATGTTGGAGGAAACACTAGCGATGGCTGAAATTATAAAACCGATGCTAACCGATGTCAGTGAGAAACTGTATGCGCATGAAGCGGCTGGGAATCGAGTGTTGTTTGAAGGGGCGCAAGGTGCCTTACTGGATATTGATCATGGAACATACCCTTTTGTGACGTCATCCAACACGACGGCAGGCGGTGCCGCATCCGGTACGGGCCTCGGTCCACTGCATTTTAATTATGTACTGGGTATTACTAAAGCTTATTCAACACGGGTGGGTAATGGCCCTTTTCCTACTGAGTTAGATGATGAGCAGGGCAATCATCTGGGCGTTAAAGGTCATGAGTTTGGCGCAACAACCGGTCGGAAAAGACGGTGTGGCTGGTTTGATGCCGTATCGATGCGAAAATCTGCACAATTAAATAGTTTATCGGGTATTTGTTTGACTAAGTTGGATGTGCTCGATGGATTGGAAAGCATTGGCATTTGTACGGCTTATATCATTAACGGTCGTGAAACCAAAACTGCACCGTTAGGAGCAGATTTATATGAACTATGTGAACCGGTTATCGAAGAAATGCCGGGATGGAGCGAGTGTACACTGGGAATAACAGAGTATGATTTATTGCCAGAAAATGCTAAAGCGTATATTAAACGGTTAGAAAGTTTGATTGGCGTGAAAATTACCATTATTTCCACCGGCCCTGAGCGTAATCAGACCATTGTATTAGAGCATCCCTTTGGATTGTAAGGTCGAGAGTGACTCGTTACATTTGTTAGCAACGCTTTTAATTGCTGACTATTTGTTTTAGGATCATCGGTAATAATAAAATAACAACGGTTAAAATTTAGGGCTTGTTTTTAGGTGAGTTGAAGGGTTATCGTCAAATTAGACGATCGCTTAGGGCCCAAGATTCTCTGAGTAATCTTAATCAATGAGGTTGCAGTCGATAACAACGTTATATGATTAAAATACGTAGGCTGTTTCGCACTTAACGGTTAATTTTACTCATACCATGACAATAAAAATAGGGATAAGCAGCTGTTTACTTGGCAATGAAGTCCGCTACGATGGCGGGCATAAGCATTCAATGTTATGCACGAAAACCTTGTCAGATTTTTTTGAGTTTGTTCCCGTCTGTCCTGAAGTGGGTATCGGCCTACCCATTCCACGTCAGGCTATTCAATTGGTCGGCCGCCTTTTAGCGCCACAAGCGGTGCTGAGTTCTGATCATGCTATAAATTACACGGACCGTCTAGTGAAGTATGGCCAACAGGTCGTAGAGGAAACCAGTGATTTATCAGGTTATATTTTTATGGAAAAATCACCCAGTTGCGGGTTGTTTTCGGTAACAATACACGCTGTAGAAAAAGGGTGTGTCATAGGACAAGGACGGGGGTTATATGCAAAAGTAATCACCGATGCTTATCCCTTTTTACCGGTAGAAGAATCAGGGCGATTAGAAGATTTGCACATACGAGAAAGCTTTATCACCCGTGTTTTTGCTTATTCAGATTGGCAGCAGTTAATATCAAAAGAAATAACACAGCCACTATTAATCGATTTTCACAGTCGGTATAAATACTGCCTAATGGCACATGACCCGGTTAAATATTTATTATTAGGGTCGTTATTAGACAATGATAATGCCATCTGTTGGATGGATATTGCCCAACAGTATTTTTCTGCATTGATGAAATCTTTAAGTCAATTAGCAACACGGGAATCACACACAACGGTATTGCTCGCTATTCAAAGATATGCAAAAAATTCTTTATCAGTCGATGAGAATACTGAATTGATTAAATGCATTGATCGTTATCAGTTAGCGGAAATTCCGTTGGCGGCAGTAAAAACGTTTTTGAGGCACCATGTTAAGAATGATTCGAATTCTATCATGCTTAAACAGGTTTATTTACAAGCTTATATTTAGGCGGGTGCTAATAGATAGGGCATTGCGGGGTTTGAGTGTATACTGTCCATAATTTATCTGAATGAACCTAGTGAGAGCTGGATCTAATTCATCTTTGTTAGGTGTTTTCACGGACTTATGTTGCAGATGGTGTTGGGTGCCGAGGACAGGACTTGAACCTCCACGTAGTTGCCGCCACTAGCACCTGAAGTTTGCTTGTCTACCCATTTCGCCACCTCAGCATTAAAAAGCACACAACATGAAAAGTGACTGAGAACTATACAGGTTCCGTTTTTTGTGTCAATGTTTGAACGTTTGTTAATTATCAATATATGTGTAAAGTCATACAAAAAGTTTATCAATGAGTAATAAAAAATCGTCTTTTAATCCAAAGCACGACCCCTATGCCCAACGTGAGGCTCAAAAGTACGTTAATCCTATTCCAAGTCGGGAACTCATTATTGAGTTATTAACCGACCACGGTAAACCCTTAACCCAAAAGGCCATCCAAAAAGCATTTACGTTGTTTGACGAGGAGCAGGTTGAGGCGTTACGGAGGCGGCTTCGTGCGATGGAACGCGATGGGCAGGTATTGAAAAACAGAAAGCAGTGTTTTTGTTTAGTCAATAGTAAAGATTTGATCGTTGGACGGGTGATTGGTCACCCAGAAGGCTTTGGTTTTTTAAGGCCGGATGATGCCACGGAAGATTTATATTTTTCACCACGAGAAATGAAAGCACTCATGCATAATGATCGTGTTGTCGCACAGATTATTACCATCGATAGGCGGGGGCGCCGTGAAGGCAGTGTTGTTGAGATTTTAGAGCGTCTGACGGCTCGGGTGGTGGGTCGAATTATTCTTGATAAAGGTATTGCCTTCGTTATTCCTAATAATAAAAAAATTAATCAAGATATTATTATTCCCCAAGTTGAAATTAACGGCGCATTACATGAACAGATTGTCGTGGCTGAATTAATCGAACAACCCACGAAAAGAAACAAGCCGATCGGTAAGGTTGTTGAGATTATGGGCGATCATATGGCCCCGGGTATGGAGATTGAAGTGGCGCTGCGGTCTTATGAATTACCCTTCATTTGGCCGGACTTGGTGTTAGATGAAATTAATGACTTAAAAGCTGAAGTTCCCGAGGCGGCTAAAACGAACCGAATTGATTTACGCCATACCCCTTTAATCACTATTGATGGTGAGGATGCGCGTGACTTTGATGATGCTGTGTATTGTGAACGGGTAGGGCGCGCATGGAAACTAATTGTTGCTATTGCCGATGTTTCTTTTTATGTTACGCCAGACTCTGCATTAGATACTGAAGCTAGAAATCGTGGGACTTCTGTTTATTTTCCTGAACAAGTTATTCCTATGCTTCCTGAAGCGTTATCGAATGGATTATGTTCAATTAATCCTGAGGTTGATCGTCTTTGTTTAGTGTGTGAAATGATGGTTAGCGATCAAGGGGTAGTGACTGAAACAAACTTTTATGAAGCCGTTATGCGTTCTCATGCGCGTATGACTTATACGGAAGTCGCAGGTATTATTAAAGACAACACACCCGAATTACTCGAAAAATATCATGATCGGTTAGATAACTTGGCAGATTTACACCAATTATTTACCGTGTTGAGTCAAATCCGTGAGCAACGGGGTGCTATGGATTTTGATACCCGTGAAACGCAAATCATTTTTGCTGAGAACAGAAAAATAGAGCAGATTATTCCAACCACGCGTAATGATGCCCATCGTATGATTGAGGAGTTTATGATTGCTGCTAATATTTCAGCGGCACGGTTTCTTCAAAAGCATAAAATGCCTAAATTACTGCGGGTTCATGAAGGGCCTTCTGCTGAGAAAGTACTTGACCTACGGGTATTTCTAAATGAATTAGGGTTGTCTTTAGACGGTGGGTTGAAACCCGAACCTAAAGACTATATGGCGTTGATGGATCAGGTAAAAGGGCGAGCCGATAGCCATTTAATTCAGACGGTTATTTTAAGGTCACTATCGCAAGCGGTGTATAGTGCCGAGGATAAAGGCCATTTTGGATTGGCGTTAGAGGCATACGGGCATTTTACTTCACCGATCAGGCGTTATCCTGATCTGTTGATTCACCGTGCGATTAAACATGTTTGTCTCGGGTTGCCGCCGGAGGCCTTTAGGTACAGTTTCCAAGATATGGTTAACTTCGGTGAGCATTGTTCGGCAACGGAGCGACGTGCTGATGAAGCAACCCGGGAAGTCGTTAGCTGGCTTAAATGTGAATATATGATGGATAAAATTGGTCAGGAATTTTCAGGCATTATTTCTTCCGTTACCGCATTCGGCTTGTTTATTGAGTTAGAGGATTTGTATATTGAGGGTCTTGTTCATATTTCCACCTTAGGAAAAGATTTTTATCATTTTGATGCGGTAAGTCATCAATTGACCGGTGAGAAAACAGGTAAGAAATACCGTTTGGGTGATGCGATTAACGTTGTGTTGGCACGGGTCGACTTGGATGAGAAAAAAATAGATTTTGATTTACTGCAAAAAAGTTATAAGACAAAAAAATTGAAGGCCGATAAAAAGGTGAAAAAAATTAAAAAGAATAAAAAGATTAAGAAGAGGCCTCAACATTGAAGCCAACCATCATCGTTGGCATTCATGCCGTTCAATCGGCATTAGATTATTCAGTTGAAAAAATTCAAGGCGTCTGGGTTGATGGCAGTCGTCAAGATGCAAAATTCAAAGAACTGGTACAGCAACTGGCTCGTTTACCGGTGCCTTTTCATAAAACAAACAAGAAAACACTGGAGCAATTAAGTGAAGGGCGTAATCATCAGGGGGTCTTAGTTGAGGTTAATTTGCCTAAGATTAAAACTGAAAAAATGCTCATGGAGAAAATTAAAACCGCATCAGAGACACCTTTTTTCTTAGTGTTAGATCAAGTTCAAGATCCACATAATTTAGGGGCCTGTTTAAGAACGGCTGATGCCGTCGGTGTTCAGGGTGTTATTTTACCGAAGGATAACTCAGTGGGGTTGACGCCCACCGTGTGTAAAGTCGCTAGTGGGGCTGCGGAAACCGTTCCTGTTTATCAGGTGACCAATCTTGCGCGGATTTTACGCTGGATGAAACAACAAGGTATTTGGGTTATGGGGGCGGCAGGGGAAGCCTCTCAGACGGTTTTTCAAATTGAATTAACAGGGCCTTTGGCTTTTGTGGTCGGTGCTGAAGGGAAGGGCTTGCGGCGATTAACAAGGGAGCAATGTGATGTGTTAGTGAAATTACCGATGGTGGGGCAAGTAGAAAGTCTTAATCTTTCGGTCGCATCGGGAATTCTTTTGTATGAGGCGTTGCGTCAAAGAGGCATGGCATAAACGATTAACATGTTTTTTTTGATAAAAGAGCAGCGTGTACCCCGAGAATGTTAAATAAAGTCAGTTTGCGTATTGTTTTCATAATTTACAGTAAATGGACATGGTATCCTTCCAGATATCTATAAGGGTTAGTTTTAATTAGGAGTTTTATTGGTATGAGCAAAAAGTATAGGTCTGTTTTCTCACCTTCAACAGCGCAAGAGCGAAAAGAGAATTTCGAAAGTTATTGGGAGTTTACCCAGCGCCACGGTGGTGAATTATTTGAAGATGATAAAGATTTAGCGGTTAAACGTGAAAGACTAAAATATTTTAAGGATAACCCCGTTAAATTAAGAAAGCCTTTGGTTGATCCTGAGGCATTTTATCGTAATTATATTGAAGTGCAGGATGATCCGGCAACCTTAGATCGTATGACTTTAATGATGACTTGTATGTATAAATTTGCCCGGCATGAGTGGGTCGGTATTAAAGGTGCTTGGGATGTGGTGCCTGATATGGCTAATTCCCATACTATCGAAGATAAAATAAGCCGAGTACATCTGGCTGAAGAATTCTGTCATGTTCGTTTGTTTGACGAAATATTGAGAACTTTTGGACTTAATAAAGTCGAGTGGGTTCCATTAAGTCCGTGGAAAGAAAAGGTCTATGAACAATTCCCGAAGCTTCCTGGTTTTTTGATGGATACACCGGCCTTTGTGACTGAGTTGATGGGGGTTACTTTTTATTGTCATTTACATGCCTTGTTCGATGATATTTTGGCGGATGAACCTGAAGTGCTTGAACGTGTAAAGGCCTTGCTTGATGAAATTACTATTGATGAAATGGCACATGTAGGGCAGCGACGGAATTTTATAGGACCGATTGGTATTAAAATTTCAGAGGCGTTAGTAAGTCCTTTTTATAAAATGTTTTTCAATGATATGCCTGAGTTTGATCATTTATTTGATGTGCAACAAATGATTAAAGATGGTCAAGAATTTGATTTCAATAATGTTCCAGAGCATATGATTGAGCGTAGTTGGATTCCTTCTTATTGTAAAATATAAGTCAAATTCTCCTGAACAAGAACCTTTTGAAAAGGGTTCTTGTTTTTGAGCCATTGATTTAGGCGACTCATTTTGACGCAGTGAAAGTGAGTCGCCTAAATCAATCTTCTTTACTGTAACGAGCGGTTCTATGACCGCAGCGACGACATTCAACTTTCTCAACAGTGTCACCAACGCTAAACCCAAAGGTCACGGAAATAACGATATAGTCATGTTCGCCAAGAAGGCAAAGAATACGGCCTAATAATTTGGGTAGTTCTCTTTTTTTTTCGGTCATAGTAAAAAGTCTTTTTTGGATAGAGTTTGTTATAAAATAGTAATTAAGTTGGTTTTCACTACGGGCAAATAATTTTTCTGGGTTGATCACTGTTCATAAGCTACGCCTAATTGTTGACCCAGTTGGATATTTTCGCCGGCTTTTAATTCAGTTAACCAGTTCATTTGGTCTTGTCCGAAAAGAACGATAATGGTTGAACCCATATTGAAACGACCCATTTCATCTGCAAATTTTAATATGGGTGGATTATCAGGGTAGTGCCAACGTCTTATTGTTTTTGAACTTGGCGGTGTCACAACACCGTGCCAAACGGTTTCAATGCTGGAAACAAAAATAGCACCCACCAGTATTAGAGCCATAGGGCCTGATTCGGTTTCATAAATAGTTACGACACGTTCATTTCTGGCAAACAGGTCCGGAACGGCTTCGGTAGTCGCTGTGTTGACACTAAATAATCGCCCGGGAATATGAATCATTTCTTTTAGGGTGCCTGTGGCGGGCATGTGCAGTCGGTGGTAGTCTTTCGGTGATAAGTAAATAGTGACAAACTGGCCATTCTTAAAAATATCAGCAGTAGCGGGGTCGCCCCCTAAAAGCGTTTTAGCGGAGAAGTTTTTGCCTTTAGCTTGAATGATTTGGTCGTTATCAATTGTCCCTATTTGACTGATAGCGCCATCGGCTGGGCTGATAATAGCGTGTGATTCTCGGCAGATTGGGCGTGTGCCGGGTTTAAGCGTCCGTGTAAAAAAAGCGTTAAAATGGCTGTAGGAGGTCGGGTCAGAATTTATGGCTTCATTCATATTGACCTGATAGTGTTTAATTATTAATTTAATCGCAAAGTTTTTCCATGGTTCAAAGGTGGACTCGGTAAATAGCTGCATCAAACGAGATAAAAGGTGGTGAGGGAGTAGGGTTTGAATGGACGCGTTGATTTTTTTTGATAAGGCCATTTTTTTTAAAAAAGAAAGTTATGAGTTAAATAAAGGCGTTGGCTGGGTGCGGCAGCGTCAAGGCAATGTGATTAAATCGTCCGGTTGCCAGTCTGGGTTGCGGTGTTCTGCGATGACGGTGGTAGCAATACCGCCGCGAACCCAGAATTCAGCACTTACCCGCATGAAGTTAGGTTGAATTGCGTCGACAATATCATTTAATATTTGATTGGTGACCGCTTCATGAAAGGCGCCTTGATTCCGATATGACCAGTAATAAAGTTTAAGTGATTTGAGCTCAATACAGGCGTTATTAGGAATGTACTCAAGGGTAATATTGGCGAAATCAGGTTGACCGGTTTTCGGACATAGGCATGTGAATTCAGGGGTTTCAATACGAATGGTATAGTTTCGTCCTGGTTGAGGATTTTCAAAAGTTTCAAGGTTTTTAATCGGTTCTGTCGTCATCGTGTCAATTAAGGAAGGGAATTGATTATAAGAAGTGAATGATCTATAGTAAATGCTCTCAAAATTGCCATGAGGGACCTTTCTTATAGGTTTTCGGCGTAAGTCCAAATGCACTCATTTGGTTCAAAGCTCACATTAAAAAATGAGGATATTCTACCAGTAATGCGACTGGAAAAAATCAAACTTTCGGGTTTTAAATCGTTTGTTGATCCAACTACGGTCCATTTGACTAGCAATCTTATTGGTATTGTGGGTCCTAATGGGTGTGGTAAATCAAATATTATTGACGCTGTTCGATGGGTGATGGGCGAAAGCTCAGCTAAACATTTGCGCGGAGGTAATATGGCGGATGTGATCTTTAACGGTTCAGCTACGCGCCAACCGGTCAGTCATGCCTCGGTTGAGTTATTTTTTGATAATAACGAAGGCGTTTTAGGTGGGGCCTATGCGCAGTACAGCACAATCTCTGTCAAGCGCAAGTTGAACCGTGATGGGCAGTCAGTTTATTTTTTGAATAATTTACGGTGCCGTCGTCGAGATATTGTCGATATTTTCTTAGGTACCGGTTTAGGTGCCAGAAGTTATGCCATCATTGAACAAGGCACTATCTCAAAAATGGTTGAATCTAAGCCGGAAGAATTAAGAGAGCATATCGAAGAAGCCGCGGGTATTTCAAAATATAAAGAAAGACGTCATGAAACTGAAATCAGAATGCGTCATACCCGTGAAAATCTTGATCGATTGAATGATATACGGAGCGAGGTTGATAAACAACTTAAACGGTTAAAGTCACAAGCTAAAAAAGCAGAAAGCTTTAAACAGTTAAAGAAAGAAGAGCGGCAATGCCGAGTTGAGTTATTAGCGCTACGCTGGCAGGGTTATCACGCTGAAGTCTGTGGTTATGAGGATAAAATTCAGGACATTGCTGGAACGCATAATAGCTTGTCGGTACAGCAGGTAGAATTAAAGGCTACTATAGCGACTAAGCAGGATTTGCTAAGAAGTCATCGTGAACTATCAGGTCAGGAGCAAGAACGTTATTATCAATCGGTTGCTCAGGTTGATCAGTTATCTCAGAAGATTGACCATGCGACTCAAAATAATGAGCGATTACAACTTGAGATTACCCGTTTAAGAAGTCAGGAAAAGAATATTGCCGTTGAGATTGCTGCCGATAAACAACAGCTTTTAAAGTGTACCGACGATATAAGTGCCGCAAAATCAGACTATCAAGTGGCTGCTGAAAAAGAATTAACACTCTCACGACTCGCGCAAAAAGCCTTGGCAAAGCAGCAGCAGTGGCAAGCTGAGTGGGAAACTTTTAGTGACAGTTACAATAAGGCAAAAGGGCAGGTTGAGATTCAGCAATCGCAGATTATTCAATTTGAACGTCAGCATACTCAAACGCAAAATCAATTGGAGCAATTGCAAAGTGAAAGAACTGAATTATCAGATACCACCATACAGTTAGAAATTGAAACATTGGGGCAGGCTATCGGTGAGATTAGTTTAAAGCGTGCCGAATTTCGCCAGCAACTAGAGCAACAAGTTCAAGAAATTACCCAATGCCGTCAACAAGTCAAAAGTAGTCGTGAAGACCTGAATTTATTACATGCACAAGAACATGCGCTTAATGGAAAAGTTGAGTCGTTAACATTGTTACAGCAACATTCAATGGGTAAAAGAAATAAACAATTAGTGCAATGGTTGCAGGCGAATGCATTATCGAATGAGAAACGTTTGGCTGAGATGATCGAGGTAGAAAATGGTTGGGAACGGGCTGCGGAAATGGTTTTAACGCGTTGTCTTGATGCCATTTATGTGGATGACTTAGGGCCTTATGTCGAGTCACTCGAGCAATTAGATGATGGAACACTCACGTTGTTCACCCGTACCGTTAAAACCAGTTATCAAAGTAAACATCAGTTGCCGTTATTGATTGATAAGATTCAGGCACCTTCGGGAGTGTCTGTGTTTTTAGAAGGTATTTATTGTGCGGATACGCTAAGAGTTGCTTATGAGCACGTAAAAAGCTTAGCAGGACATGAGTCCATCATCACCCCGAAAGGGATCTGGATAGGCGGGGGATGGTTGAAATTAACCCAGAGCAATACACCGCAAACGGGCATTCTGCAGCGAGAGAAAGAATTAAGGTCATTAAAGCAAGAGCGATCGAGTTTGGCATCTGAGTTAATTGAGAAGGAACAGTCTGTTTCTTCAGTTGAAAACCGGTTGAAGTATGCAGAAGAACAACGGGAGCTGTTTCAACAGAAAGATAAGGTGATAGCGGAAGATTTGGCTGTAAAAAGTGCCGAATTTAGTGCCAATTCAGCGCGTTTAGAGCAACAGAGTCGCCGATTAGAGCAAGTCTTACGTGATATTGAAGCGATGGAATTACAGTTGGCTGAGATCGATTTAGCAATGAAATGCTCGGGTGAAGCAAAGATGCAGGCAGTGCAGTTGATGATTGACTTGGAAAAAGAAAAGCATGCGTTGGAGCACCAGAAAAATATACTTCAAGAGGGGTGGCAAGAAGCGAGTCAGCACTCTGCTAATGCAAAACAAATGTTATTAGAATTGCAGGGGCAAATGGAGTCGTTACGAAATGCTCAACATTTAATTCAAAAGCAAATTGATCGTTTGTCAGACATCTCTAAACAAGATCATGAGCGCTTGAGTGAGTTTGAAACTAAATATCAGCAATCGATAGAACCCTTGAGTCATGATAAAACAGCGTTAGCTGATTTTGATTCTAAAAAGAAACAATTACAAGTCGCTGTTCAGAGCATGACAGAGCAGTTGCAACAAATGGAAGCGGCATTGCATAAGCATGTGATTGAGTTGGATCAACTCAATCAACAATTAGACGGTTTTAAAGAAGCGTTAAATAAGCACCGATTGCTCCAAGAAGAAAGTAAAATAAGACAAAAAACAGTTGATGAGCAATTGTCGGAATTAAATGCCACTGTTGCGAATGTGATTGCAGATTGTCCTGAGGATGCGGAAGAGCATTCTTGGCGGCGTAAGTTAGAGGATCTAGTGAGTGCTATTGATAAATTAGGTGCTATTAATTTAACTGCAATTGATGAATTTAATTCAGAGCAGCAACGGCTGGATTTTCTTAATGAGCAGCATGCTGATCTGACAGCGGCACTGGATAAACTGGATCAAGCTATTGATAAAATTGATCAGGAAACACAAGTCTGTTTTAATGCAACTTTTGATGCTATTAATTTAGGTCTCCAGAATAAATTTGAGAAGTTATTTGATGGCGGGCGGGCTTATCTTGAATTAACTGAGGGTGATGAGCTTGAGGCGGGCGTTAATATTGTTGCCCAGCCGCCTGGGAAGAAAACGCGATCAATACATTTGCTATCAGGGGGTGAAAAGGCCCTAACCGCGGTCGCTTTAGTTTTTTCATTTTTTGATTTGAATCCAGCCCCTTTTTGTATGTTAGACGAAGTGGATGCGCCATTGGATGACACGAATGTTGAGCGATTTTCAAGATTAGTTGAGGAGATGTCTGAGAATGTACAATTAATGTTCATCTCACATAATAAAGTAACTATGGAAATTGCAAAACAATTAGCAGGTGTTACCATGAGGGAGTCAGGCGTTTCCCGAATGGTCGCTGTAGATATTGATGAAGCAATTGATTTGGCGGAAAGTTAATGGATAAAGATTTACTGAGATTAGTGATAATAGGTTTGGGGTTAGTGGTCGTATTTGGTTTTTTAACGGTCGCTTATATAAAAAACAAACCCTCACGGAGTCGCCATTTATTCAATAAAGGCGATAGAGGGCTAGGGTCAATTGATGACTCACTTGTGATTAATACGGAACATGATGCGTTTGATATTGTTCCGATTGATGTTGTAGATCAGCCAAGTGATGAGTGGGGCGATGAACGTAACGAAAATGAGAATATTGGAGCGCCGGCATTTATTCAATTGAGTGTTGTGGCCAGCTCAGAACAAGGCTTTAACGGGTTTTCTTTGCAAAAAGAATTTGAAGTTTTAGGCTTGATTTATACCGATTTACAGATTTTTCAAAGTATTAGTCCCAAGAATGAAGTTCGCTTTAGTATCGCTTGTCTTGTTGAGCCGGGTGTTTTTCCTATAGATGAGATGGCTGAGTTTTTTTGTCCGGGGGTGGTGTTCTTTATGCAACCCGATGAGGTGGATGATCCGGTTCATTGTTTTGATCAGTTGGTTGCATCAATTAATCATATTGCTCATGTTCTTGATGGGGAAGTCAGAGATGCTGATCATGGCCTATCCAGTTCACAATCCATCCAAGCGATTCGCCGTACCTTGGGTTAGCGTTAATACTGTGTTTACAGTAGCTACATTAAAATATTGTTGATGGCTTCTGGGTTGTTTTTGAGTTTGGTTCGTGGCGATAATTATCCGTAAAAGGTTTGATAGGTTTGATGCAAGGTTAATAAGATGAAGATTAAAGTTTTATTTGTTTGTATGGGTAATATCTGTCGTTCGCCGACAGCAGAAGGTGTGTTTAAAAAAACAATTTCAACCTATGGTTTAGCGCATTGTTTTACCGTCGCTTCAGCGGGAACGCATGCCTATCATGTCGGCGATGCACCCGACTTTCGAGCCCAGCAGGCGGCTATGCGCCGAGAGGTCGATTTATCGCAGCAGCGAGCACGAAAATTTATCCGAGGTGACTTTGAGGATTTTGATTATATTCTGGCTATGGATCAGGATAATTTCGAGATTCTGAGCGCTGCCTGCCCGGTGGATTATCAGTCTAAAATACACTATTTCTTAGATTTTGCGCCTGAATTAAATACTCGTGAAGTTCCTGACCCTTATTATGGTGGGCAGTTTGGTTTTGAGAAGGTTTTAGACTTAGTGGAGGCCGCGTCAGAGGCCTTTCTTGCTACACTCAAAGCACAAAAGGTATTGGCATGAAGCGGGAGGGGCGTTATGTGCTTTGTGCTTTGATCCTCACGGCTTGTTTTTCTTCAAGTGTTGTTTGCTCAAGTGAGCGTGATAAAAAAATCACCCATGTGATTATCGTTTGGTTAAACAAGTCCGGTGATGCCGTGCAGCGACAAAAATTTCTAGATGTTAGCCGGAAACTTAATAATAGCCCGGGTATTATTAACAGGCATGTTGGTGTTGTTAAACGTGATGGTGGGCATGCGGTGGATACGAGTTATGATGTAGCCGTTTCTGTCACGCTAGAAAATCAACAGGCAATGGATGCTTATATGAATTCGCCGCTGCATCAACAGGTCATCAAGAAACAGTTACTGCCGATCGTGCGGAAGATGATTACTTATAATTTCAGTAGCCAATAATCGGTTATGGCGATAACAACGACAACGATAGACTATTACGACAATGAGACCCTTTTGGAGGGTTTTTTTGCTTATGACCCTGCATTCCAGGGGTGTCGGCCGATTGTTATGATTGCTCACGCCTGGGGCGGGCGCGACAATTTTGTAGAAGAAAAAGCGCGGCGTCTGGCAAAAATGGGTTACATCGGTTTTGCGTTAGATATGTATGGGAAGGGCGTTTTAGGGAGTGGCCCGGATGATAATGCCCAATTAATGCAGCCTTTTATTGAGAGTCGAGCCTTGTTACAACGGCGAATCTGTGCTGCATTGAATACAGTGAGCCTTGTGCCTTTTGCAGATAAAAATAAGATTGCTGCAATTGGTTTTTGTTTTGGTGGTTTATGTGTTTTGGATTTAGCGCGAACAGGTGCTCAAATACAAGGGGTTATTAGTTTTCACGGTTTGCTGATGCCGGCTGATAATATACCGCAACCTGAAATAAGTGCCAAAATATTGGTTTTACATGGCCATGATGACCCTATGGTTCCAGCGGATCAGGTGCTCGGGTTACAACGAGAGTTAACCCGATCAGGTGCTGACTGGCAGTTTCATCATTATGGAAAAACGATGCATGCATTTACGAATCCTTTAGCGAATGACCCAGATTTTGGTACGGTTTTTAACCGCACTGCAGATAATCGCTCTTGGCTATCGATGCAGCATTTTTTGGATGAGTTATTTATTTAAAAGTCTCTGGTATAGGTTCATAAAAAAGCCAGTTTTTGTTATAATATTCAAAATTTCCTACCTATGCTAAGTGCCCGTAAGGGATATCTGGCGTAGTCTACTTTTCCATGATTTTTACAAGTCATGCCGGTTTAGTGTGTTGCTAACCCGGCATTTCTTTTATGAATAAATAATATGTCTGAATTTGCTAAAGAAATAGTACCGGTCAATCTAGAAGATGAGATGAAGCAGTCTTATCTGGATTATGCAATGAGCGTTATTGTGGGCCGAGCGTTACCTGATGTGAGAGATGGTCTTAAACCGGTTCATCGCAGAGTATTATATGCGATGCGTGAGTTGGGGACTGACTGGAATAAACCCTATAAAAAGTCAGCCCGGGTGGTTGGTGATGTGATCGGTAAATACCATCCCCACGGTGACTCAGCGGTCTACGATACTATTGTTAGGATGGCGCAACCTTTTGCAATGCGTTATTTGATGGTCGATGGGCAAGGGAACTTTGGTTCGGTCGATGGAGACTCGCCTGCGGCGATGCGTTATACCGAAGTCAGAATGGCTAAGATTGCTCATGAGCTACTGGCTGATTTAGATAAAGAGACGGTTGACTTTATTCTCAATTATGACGAGTCAGAAAGTGAACCCGCTGTTTTGCCGACAAAAGTGCCGACTTTACTCATTAATGGTTCAACAGGCATTGCCGTGGGGATGGCCACGAATATCCCACCGCATAATTTAGGCGAGGTTATTAATGCTTGTCTAGCGCTTATAGAGAATCCAGATCTTGACGCTATGGACTTAATGGCTCATGTCCCAGGACCTGATTTTCCAACCGCAGCGATGATTAATGGCGCGCAAGGAATACGTGATGCGTATTTAACCGGAAGAGGTAAGATTTATTTGAGGGCCAGAGCCAGTTTCGAAGAGAGTGGTGATAGTGGCAAGTATGCAATTGTTGTGACCGAATTACCCTATCAAGTTAATAAAGCGAGATTGCTGGAAAAAATAGCATTCTTAGTTAAAGAAGGGAAGTTAGAAGGCATAACGGCTTTGCGCGATGAGTCTGATAAAGATGGTATGCGCATGGTGATTGAGTTACGCCGTGGTGAAGTGCCGGCTGTTATTTTAAATAATTTGTATCAAAACACCCAGTTGCAGGCCGTTTTTGGCATCAACATGGTGGCGTTGATTAATGGTCGTCCTAAGTGCATGAATTTAAAAGAGGTTTTGGCCGCCTTTATTGACCATCGCCGCGAAGTTGTTACCCGAAGAACCATTTATAATTTAAGGAAAGCACGGGAGCGGGCTCATCTGCTTGAAGGCCTTGCTGTGGCCATGGCTAATATCGATGAAATGATTGCCTTGATTAAGGCCGCTAAGAATCCGGCTGAAGCGAAAGTGGGCTTGTTGGCTCAAACGTGGGCATCTGGCATTGTTTCTACCTTGCTTGAAAGCGCTGATGCTGCTCGTTCAAGACCTGACGGGTTGCCAGAAGAATTTGGGATTCACGGTCAACAGTACCGTCTTTCTGCAGAACAAGCACAGGCTATTCTAAATCTCCAGCTACATCGCCTGACAGGTCTTGAGCAAGAGAAAATCGTTACGGAATATCAAAGCTTATTGGAACAAATCGATGATTATTTGGGTATTTTATCCAGTAGTCAGCGGTTAATGACCGTTATACGGGAAGAACTCGAAAGCATTAAAGAGCAATTTTCGGATGAACGCCGGACTGAGATTCTTCAAGAGCATCTTAATTTGTCAGCTGAGGACCTTATTACGGAAGAAGATGTTGTTGTGACCGTATCGCATGAAGGCTATGTGAAATCGCAATCTCTGGAAACTTATAAATCACAGCGACGAGGTGGGCGCGGTAAATCTGCCACTAAAACTAAAGATGCTGACTTTATTGATCAGATTATTGTTACTAATACCCATGACATTATTTTATGTTTTTCCAGTGCCGGTAAAGTTTATTGGTTGAAGACGTATCAATTGCCGTCTGCAAGTAGAAATTCAAGGGGCAAACCCTTTGTTAATTTGTTTAATCTGGATAAAAATGAACGGATTAATGCTATTTTGCCAGTTCGTGAATATACAGAAAATCAATATATATTTATGGCAACCGCACAAGGGACAGTTAAGAAAACGCCATTAATTGAGTTTAAGCGGCAGCGTGCCAGCGGTAAAATTGCGATCGACCTGAAAGAAAATGATCGTTTGGTGGGGGTCGCGATTACTGATGGTGAACAAGATGTTCTTTTATTTAGTAGTGCCGGTAAATCAGTTTGTTTTAATGAAACAGATGTCCGTTCTATGGGTAGAACGGCAGCGGGTGTTAGGGGTATCCGGTTAGCGCAAGACCAGCAGGTTATTTCGTTAATTATAGCCACCGGAGGAACGGTGTTGAGTATCACTGAAAATGGTTTTGGTAAGCGTACACGATTATCTGATTTCCCTTGCCACAAACGCGGTGGCCAGGGCGTTATTGCTATTCAAACTACAGAGCGTAATGGCGATGTTGTGGGAGCTGTTTTGGTTTCAGATGATGATGAAATTATGTTGATTACCGATGCAGGCACACTGGTGAGAACACGGATTAATGAAATCACGGTAGTGGGCAGAAATACGCAAGGTGTCACTATCATTAAATTAGGTAAGAATGAACGAGTAGTTGGGGTAGACCGAATTGCGGGATTGCCTGATGACATTTCAGAAGAAAGACATGATAAAGGAGAAGAATTTTAATGAGCAGAGTGTTAAATTTTAGTGCAGGACCGTCGATGCTGCCAGAGGTTGTTTTAAATCGAGCCAAAGATGAATTGCTCAATTGGCAAAATAGTGGTCAATCCGTTATGGAGATGAGTCATCGTGGTAAGTCTTTTTTATCGATTGCACAAAAACTTGAGTCCTCACTCAGGTCAGTTATGGGTATTCCTGACAACTATAAAGTGTTATTTTTGCAAGGAGGGGCGACGGCACAGTTTGCAATGATTCCGATGAACTTATTACAAGGTAAACAGACTGCGTGTTATATCAATTCAGGAGCATGGTCAAAAAAAGCTATTAGTGAGGCTAAAAAATATTGTGAGGTAACGGTTTCAGCCAGTGGTGAAGACGGTGGCTATTCTACTGTCCCAGCTGTTGAGCAATGGCAGCTTGATGATCAAGCCGCTTATTTACACTACACCAGTAACGAAACTATTAACGGTGTTGAATTCTCCTTTATTCCAGAAGTAGGGTTGCCGTTAGTGGCGGATATGTCGTCTAATATTCTTTCGCGGGTCTTGGATGTTAATAAGTTTGGATTGATTTACGCCGGTTCTCAGAAAAACATGGGCCCTGCAGGGGTCACTGTAGTTATCGTTCGAGATGATTTGTTGGCAGCGCAAAACCCAGCACTTCCATCGGTTTTTAGTTATGCACAACAAGCAGCCAGTGATTCAATGTTAAATACGCCAGCTACTTATAACTGGTACTTATTAAGCCTAATGTTGGATTGGCTTGAGGATTTAGGCGGCGTGAGTGCGATCGAGAAGATTAATATTAGTAAGTCTGACAAGTTATATCAGGCGATTGATGATTCTGCATTATATGAAAATAATATTGACGTGGGCTATCGTTCTAGAATGAATGTCCCCTTTGTTTTATCGAACCCTGACTTATTGCCAGAGTTTTTGCTTAAAGCCAGTGATAACGGGATGGTAGAATTAAAAGGTCATCGCTCTGTCGGCGGTGTTCGTGCCAGCATATATAATGCAATGCCTGAGAAAGGTGTGGATAAATTAATACAGTTTATGAAAGAATTTGAGCGAACTCACTAGCCAATAGCATAATCTTATGACCTCCGTCTTACCCTTAAATGAATTAAGAGTTAAAATTGATCAGATTGATCAGAGTATTCTGGCTTTGATTAATCAGCGTGCTAAGCTAGCCATCGAGGTTGCTAAGACAAAAATGGCTGCTGGCGATGACGGCTGCTTTTATCGCCCGGACCGAGAAGCATTAGTGCTTAGACGGATCAGAGAGATTAATGAAGGTCCGCTGGATGATGAGGTTGCCATGAGTTTTTTTCGAGAGCTCATGTCAGCTTGTCTGGCTTTGGAAAAACCCTTGGCGGTTGCGTATTTAGGGCCGGAGGGAACGTTTACCCAGCAAGCTGCAGTGAAGCATTTCGGTCAAGGTGCGCAGTGTGTTGCCGTCTCATCAATTAATGATATTTTTTGGTCTGTAGAAAATAAGCATTGTCAATTTGGTGTGGTCCCAGTTGAAAATTCTACAGGGGGGGTAATTACGCATACCTTAGATCGATTTGCTAAATCTGAATTAAGTATTTGTGGTGAGGTTGAGATACGGGTTAACCAAAACTTAATGACTCGGGAAGATAATTTGGAGGCAATTTCAACGGTCTTCTCACATGAGCAGTCGTTAGCACAATGTCAGAAATGGCTGAATGATCATTTGCCCGGTGTAGTACAGCAGTCAGTGAGCAGTAATGCGGAAGCAGCAAAATTAGCAGCGGAGCAAGCAGGTAGTGCTGCGATTGCCCCGGTGGTTGCAGCAGAACTGTATGGGTTGAATATCTTACACCGTAATATCGAAGACGAAACAGAGAATATCACGCGATTTTTGATTATTGGTGAGCAAACGGCTTCTAAAACCGGCGATGACAAGACAACCTTGTTGCTTTCAACGGGTAATCAATCGGGTGCTTTACATAAGATCTTACAACCGTTTGCAAAATATAATATCAGTATGACGCGCATTGAATCGCGTCCTTCGCGCCAAGGCCTTTGGGAATATGTTTTTTTTATTGATATTGAAGGGCATATTGAAAATGAAAAGGTCTCTCAGGCATTGAGTGAATTGGAAGGGTCAGTCAATAAGTTGACCATCTTAGGGTCTTATCCTAAAGCTGTCATTTAATTAAATTTCATGAATTCAGAAACGAGTCAGATTTATCAGTTGGCACTGGCAGGTGTACAGGCGTTAATACCTTATCAACCTGGAAAACCCATGGGTGAGCTTGAAAGAGAATTAGGCTTGTCCAGAATTGTTAAACTGGCCTCGAATGAAAATCCGAAGGGCCCGAGTGGGAAAGTGTTGTCGGCTGTACGTGAGGTACTGACTGAGGCTTCTCGTTACCCCGATGGTAATGGTTTTTCTCTGAAGACGGCCTTGGCTAAAAAACTTGCGGTTGCGACAGCCCAAATTACCTTGGGTAATGGTTCTAATGATGTGTTGGAGATTATTGCCCGAACATTTATATCAGAGCAGTGTGAAGTTATTTTTTCTGAATATGCGTTTGCTGTTTATCCGATTGTTACCCAAGCTGTGGGGGCACAAGCTGTCATTTCAAAAGCATCCGCAGGGGGTGAGTATCCGTGTTATGGGCATGACTTGTCTGCGATGTTAAGGTTGGTGAATAATAAAACCAAAGTAGTGTTTATTGCTAACCCTAACAATCCAACCGGTACTTTCTTAACGACCTCACAACTGTATGGTTTTCTTACTGAGCTTCCAGAACTTGTTATTTGTGTCTTAGATGAGGCGTATTTTGAGTATGTTAGTCCTGATGAACGTTCGGATTCAATTGCCTGGTTAACACTTTTCCCTAATTTAATCATTACACGTACATTTTCTAAAGCCTATGGGTTAGCAGGGATGAGAATCGGATACAGTGTCTCAAGCGCTGAAATAGCTGATTTACTAAATCGTGTTCGCCAGCCCTTTAATACTAATTTAATGGCGCTTTCAGCAGCTGAAGTTTCTTTGGCCGATAGTGAATATCTGAATGAAACTATTGCATTAAATCAACAGGGGATGGTGCAGTTAACTAACGCGTTTACAGCTTTAGGGCTTAGCTGGATTCCCTCTAAAGGTAATTTTATTACGGTTAATTTAGGGCGTTCCGCGATGACTATTTATGAGGACTTATTGAAAGCAGGGGTCATCGTCAGGCCTATAGCCAACTATGGCTTGCCAAATTTTTTGAGAATTAGCATTGGCACGGAATCAGAAAATACGTTTTTCATTGATGCATTAATTAACGTTCTTGACTAATGTTTAATCATTTATCTGTTATTGGGGTGGGTTTGATTGGAGGCTCCATCGCACGCAAAGCGCGAGAGCAGGGGTTGGCTAAAAACATTGTTGGCGTTGGTTATCAAGCGCAGGCGTTAAATTTACAGCGTGCTGAAACGTTAGGGGTTGTTGATCAGGTTAGTTATTTTGGTGAAACAGCCGAAGCGGTATTGGCGCAATCAGATTGCGTCATCATTGCTGTTCCAGTGGGTTCTGTAGATAAAATATTTCTAGAATTAAAGAAGACCTGGAATCCTAATGCGGTGTACTCAGATGTTGGGAGTACTAAAGGTAGCGTGGTTCAATCCGCAAGGGATGTTTTTGGAGTGGTTCCTGATAATTTTGTACCGGTTCATCCGATTGCAGGTGCAGAAAACAGCGGTGTAAATGCAGCTCAACTTGATTTATTTACCGGTAAGCGCGTCATTATTACCCCGACGGAAAACACCTCAGGTGAAGCCCTTTGTCAGATTCGTTTTTTTTGGGAAAAACTGGGGGCAAATGTTTCCACGATGGGTATTAGCCATCATGATGCGGTCTTAGCGGCAACCAGTCATTTGCCGCATGTTTTAGCATTTGCATTAGTTCGATTGTTGGATAAAAAAGACAGTCATGATGAGATTTTCAAATATGCTGCCGGAGGCTTTAAAGATTTTACACGCATTGCATCGAGTGATCCTAGCATGTGGCTTGATATTTGTATGAATAACAAAGATGAGATTGTTCCTTTAATTCGTCAAATAAATGATGAATTGGAAGAAGTTGCTCAATTCTTAATAGAGGGTGATTCAGAAAGTGTTTTTAAAACATTCGCTACTGCTAAATCTGCCCGTCAACGTTTTTTAGATCAGTGTGATGAATAAAATATGTCCGATACAATAATTTTTACAGTACGACCAGGTGGTTCTTTACGTGGTGAAATTCGTGTTCCAGGTGATAAATCTATCTCCCATCGTTCGATTATGTTGGGGTCAATAGCAGAAGGGATAACTCGAGTCACTGGTTTTCTTGAGGCAGAAGATGCTTTAGCTACACTGAAAGCCTTTCGGGCGATGGGTGTTGAAATTGAAGGTCCCGATGAAGGGAATGTAACGATCCACGGTGTTGGTTTAAATGGACTTAAAGCACCTGAAACGCTTCTTTATTTAGGTAACTCGGGTACTTCGATGCGGTTACTCTCTGGTTTGTTGGCAGGGCAAACATTCGATTCAGTGTTAACGGGAGATGAGTCGTTATCTAAAAGGCCTATGCGGCGAGTTACGTTGCCATTGGCTGAAATGTCTGCACAAATAGTAACGGAAGATGATGGAACGGCGCCGTTGGCAATTGCTGGGACTTCAGCGCTCACCGGTATTCATTATGAAATGCCTATTGCGAGTGCTCAAGTTAAATCCTGCTTATTGTTGGCGGGTCTTTATGCCAAAGGAGAAACAACAATAACTGAACCGGCTCCGACTAGAGACCATACTGAACGAATGTTAGAGGGCTGTGGTTACCCTATTGAGCGGGTGGGAAATAAAGTTTCAATTACTAGCGGGCATCGCTTGAACGCGGTAGATATTGACGTGCCCAGTGATATTTCATCAGCTGCTTTTTTTCTGGTGGGGGCTTCTATTGCCGCTAATTCATCTGTTCGTTTAAATCATGTTGGTATTAATGAAACCCGGACGGGGATTATTGAAATATTAAAATTAATGGGTGCTGATATTACCCTGATCAATGAGCGCGAGGTAGGAGGCGAATGGGTTGCAGATATTCAAGTTAATTCGAGTCAACTGAAAGGGATTGAAATCCCAGAACACTTAGTGCCATTAGCCATTGATGAATTCCCAGTATTATTTGTGGCAGCAGCTTGTGCCGAGGGTGTGACCGTATTGACAGGTGCTGAAGAGTTGCGGGTTAAAGAAAGTGACCGTATTCAAGTGATGGCTGATGGCTTACAGCAATTAAAAGTTAAGGCAGAGCCTACGCCAGATGGCATGATTATACGGGGTGGTGAAATTGAGGGCGGTGAGGTTATTTCGCATGGCGATCATCGTATTGCGATGGCTTTTGCGATTGCAGGATTGCGTTCTAAAGCGCCCATTGTGATTCATGATTGTGAGAATGTGAATACTTCATTTCCTGAATTTGTATCGTTGGCTGGTGGGTTGGGGCTTGATATTTCCCAGACAAACGGATGAATAATCCAGTCTTAACGATAGATGGTCCGAGCGGAGCGGGCAAAGGAACGGTTAGTCGTGTCATTGCTAACCAGAAGGGGTGGCATTATTTAGACAGCGGGTCTATTTATCGTTCTTTGGCCATTGCTGTGTTAGATCAATCAGTTAATTTAGAAAGTAAAGCTGAGATTGTTCAACTCGCTAAAAATATGACGCTTGAGTTTTCAGGCGTTGAAGTTTTGGCTGTTAAATTGAATGGAATCGATATTACGGCGCGCTTGGCGACTGAAACCACCGGTAGTATAGCCTCTCAAATTGCCGTAATTCCTGAGGTGCGAGCGGTATTATTACAAAAACAACGTGATTTTAGGCAAGCCCCTGGGCTTGTGGCTGATGGCAGAGACATGGGGACAGTGGTGTTTTCTGAGGCGAACTATAAGGTGTTCTTAACCGCTTCAGCAGAAAAAAGGGCGTTAAGACGGTATAAGCAGTTGATTGAGAAAGGATTTAATGCTAATCTAGGTCAGATAACTCAAGAGATAGAGAGTCGAGACCTCCGTGATAGTCAACGTGCCACTGCGCCGTTGGCGCAGGCTGAAGGTGCGCTTTACGTGGATTCAACGGATAAAACCGTTGAGCAGGTCATTGCAGAGATTCTTTCATTTATGCTTTGAGTTTATCAGGTGGATCATAAATGCACTTAATTTAAGGTCTTTTATCAACTTAACAGAGAAATGTTTGTTTGAAGTTAAAGCAAACGCGGGAAAAGAATTATGAGCGAAAGCTTTGCAGAATTATTTGAAGAGAGTCTAGCTAAGACTGAAATGCGTACAGGCTCAATGCTAATGGGTACTGTCGTTGAAATTGATAGCGATAAAGTCATTGTTAATGCAGGATTAAAATCAGAAGGTGTCATACCTAAATGGCAGTTTTTGAATGCAGACGGTGAATTAGAAGTTGAAGTCGGGGACGAAATAGAAGTCGCCCTGGATTTAATTGAAGATGGCTTAGGCGCTACATTACTTTCCCGCGATAAAGCAAAACGAAATAAAGCTTGGTTGGAACTTGAAAAAGCATTTGAAGCGAATGAGACGATTACCGGCCGTATTAATGGACGTGTTCGTGGTGGATTAACGGTTGCTATTGGTGCCTTACAAGGGTTCTTACCGGGGTCATTAGTTGACGTGCGTCCTATTAGAGACACCAGTTTCTTGGAAGGGCATGATCTTGAGTTTAAAATCATTAAAATTGATCAAAAACGTAATAATGTTGTTGTCTCTCGTCGGGCGGTTGTTGAGTTGGAATATAGCGCTGAGCGTGAAGAATTACTGAACTCATTAAAAGAAGGTATTGTTATACCGGGTATTGTTAAGAATTTAACTGATTACGGTGCATTTATAGATCTAGGTGGTGTTGATGGCTTATTGCATATCACTGATATGGCTTGGCGTCGTATCCGTCATCCTTCTGAATGTGTAGAGATAGGTCAGGAAATCCAAGTTAAGGTCCTCAAGTACGATGAAGAAAAGAATCGTGTTTCTTTAGGTATGAAACAAATGGGTGAAGATCCTTGGCAGAATATTGCTAGAAGATACCCGTCCGGTGCTAAATTATTCGGTAAAGTGAATAATCTTACGGATTATGGTTGTTTTGTTGAAATTGAAGAGGGTGTTGAAGGTTTGGTTCACGTTTCTGAAATGGATTGGACAAATAAAAATGTTAACCCGTCTAAATTGGTTCAACTGGGTGATGAAGTCGAAGTTATGGTGTTGGAGATTGACGAAGAGCGTCGTCGTATCTCACTTGGGATGAAACATTGCCAAACAAATCCTTGGGAAGAATTTGGTGCATTACATAATAAAGGCGATAAAATCACCGGTAAAATTAAATCTATTACTGATTTTGGTATCTTTATCGGTCTTAATGGAAATATTGACGGTTTGGTGCACATGTCCGATATTTCTTGGTCAGAAAGTGGCGAAGATGTAGCGCGTGATTATAAAAAAGGTGATGAGATTGAAACAGTTATATTGACTGTTGATACGGAGCGTGAGCGTATTTCATTAGGTATTAAGCAATTAGAACAGGATCCTTTCCAAGGCTTCTTGGCTCAACATGAGAAAGGTACACCGATTAAAGGTGTTATTACTGAAGTTGATGTTAAAGGCGCAGTTGTAAGAATTACTGACAGTATTGAAGGCTATATCAGAGCATCGGAAGTTAATCGTGACCGTGTTGAAGATGTTCGTACACACCTCAAAGAAGGTGATGAAATTGAAGCTAAATATATTGGTATTGATAAAAAGAACAAGTCAATTTCCTTGTCTATTAAAGCATTAAGTGAAGATGAAGAGACTGCAACTATTAAGAATTATAAGCAAAAATCTTCTGGTTCTGCAGTGAAGAGTGCACCAACATTAGGTGATTTATTCAAACAAATGGATAAATAATTAAAGGCCTTATTAAGGTAGCCACGAGTTTGTGGCTGCCTTGATTTTTTTAAGCGTTAAACAGGAATAGTCACTTGTGACAAAATCAGAATTAATTGAAGAGTTGTCAAAAAAACAACCGCATTTACCGCCTAAGGATGTTGAATTAGCGGTTAACTGTATGTTGGAGCAGATCAATCAATCATTGTCTTCGGGTGAAAGAATAGAAATACGTGGTTTTGGTAGTTTTTCGTTACACTACCGTCCTTCTCGTATGGGACGGAACCCTAAAACCGGTGGTGCTGTTGCTTTAGCACCTAAATTTGTCCCGCATTTTAAGCCGGGTCGAGAACTAAAGGAGCGCGTCGATGCTTCTAAAGATAGTTATAAAATAACCTGCTGAGTTTTTCCTTCTTTCGAATCGTTAGTGTTTTTTCATTAATTTTTATCGAAGTCTTTTTTTAGAGTCAATTTTTTTAAATGTTTCCAGAACTGCGAGTAATCATTCTCCTTTGAATCATGTTGCGGGCATAACCTGATGGCTAATTTATGGGGAGGTTGGAAAATAAAGTCAATTTAGATTATAATGAGAATCATTATTAATTAGAATCTTAATAAGATTGCTTTATGATGCCGCTTATTTTCCAAAACTTAGCGATCGGAGATCGTGCTCGAATTACTGGCTTTGATAATGCAGGTCGAGCCTACCGTAAACGATTGTTGGCGATGGGTTTAACCCCAGGGACTGAATTTATAGTTTCTCGCTTTGCGCCTATGGGCGACCCTGTTCAAATCAAACTACGTGGTTTTTCTTTGTCACTTAGAAAAGATGAGGCGCGAGTTTTATTGTTAGAAGCCGTTATAGATGCAAGCTAGCTTTTCTGTAGGTGTGGTTGGTAACCCTAACTGTGGAAAAACTACATTATTCAATGTATTAACGGGTTCGAGGCAGCATGTAGGAAATTGGCCTGGTGTTACCGTTGAACGTAAAACGGGTGAATATCTTCACAATAACACTAAAATTGAATTGGTTGATTTACCCGGGACCTATTCATTAGAAGTGACTGATGACAGTGTGTCGCTGGATGAAAAAATAGCACGCGATTATGCGGTATCAGGGCAATCAGATTTAATTATTAATATTATTGATGCTTCTAATATTGAACGGAATCTTTACTTAACGACGCAATTATTAGAAATGAAAGTACCTATGTTGGTGGTGCTTAACATGATGGATACTGCAAAAAATAGCGGAATTGATATTAATATTGCGGCTTTGGCTGAAAGTTTAGGTTGTCCTGTAGTACCCATAATTGCCTCGACTAAACACGGTATAGGCGTATTGAAAGAGGCGGTTAATACGGCCTTATTTGCACCTCATATTCCTGATATTACCATTGACTATCATCTGAATTTAGAACAGGCGATTTCTGAGTTGTCGGTGACTGTGTCTGGTATTGCTGTAGAAAAATGCAATCATAATACCCGCTGGTTAGCGTTACGACTCTTAGAGGGAGATACTTTAGCCAAGCAATTGGTAGATGATGAAATAAAATCAGTGGCGAGTCAGTTAGTTCATCGGGTTGAAGAGTTAGCTGATGAAGAAGTTGATATTCTGACGGCAGATGCACGTTATAGTTTTGCTAATAAATTGAACTATCAGTGTATTAATAAAGTAACAGAGGTATCGCGTCAGTTTTCAGATTCGATTGATCAAATGGTGCTGAATCGCTTTATGGGCATCCCTATATTTTTATTAGTTATGTATTTAATGTTTATGTTTACTATAAATATAGGCAGTGCATTTATTGATTTTTTTGATCAATTTATAGGTGTTTTTCTAATAGATGGATTGAGTGTTTTACTGCAAGAATGGAATTGGCCTGATTGGCTTATTGTATTGAGTACACATGGCTTAGGCGGCGGCATTCAGGTCGTTGCGACCTTTATTCCCATTGTCGGGTTTTTATTTTTATTCTTATCAGTGCTGGAAGACTCGGGGTATATGGCGCGTGCGGCTTTTGTAATGGATCGTTTTATGCGGTTAATCGGCTTGCCGGGTAAATCATTTGTGCCCATGATTGTTGGATTTGGTTGTAATGTGCCGGCGATCATGGCGACACGGACGCTAGAAAGTCCGCGTGATCGGATTCTGACAAACTTAATGAACCCTTTTATGTCATGTGGTGCGCGCTTACCGGTTTATGCGTTATTTGCTGCCGCTTTTTTTCCTGTGGGTGGGCAGAATTTGGTTTTCGGATTATATTTAATTGGTATTTTTGTGGCCGTTTTGACGGGTTTGATAATGAAGTGGGCATTATTTAGAGGAAAGTCAATGCCTTTCATTATGGAATTGCCGCCTTATCATATGCCTACATTACGGGGTATTTTGATCAGGGCGTGGGAGCGATTAAAAACATTTATTTTTAATGCCGGTAAAGTCATTGTTCCGATGGTTATAGTGTTAAATTTTATGAGTGCAATGGGTACGGATGGTACCTTTAGTCGTGGCAACAGTGACCAATCAATTTTAAGTGAAGTAGGGCGAGAGTTAACGCCGATTTTCGAGCCCATGGGGATTTCTTCTGATAATTGGCCTGCAACAGTAGGTATTTTTACAGGTTTACTGGCTAAGGAAGCCGTTGTCGGAACCTTAGATGCCTTATACAGCGAGCGTTCAGCGCAACTCGAAGGGCGCACGATTGAACCAGAAGTATTTGATTTATGGGTAGGCATTACAGAAGCCTTTCAGACTATCCCTGAAAATCTTCTTGAAGTGGTTGACAATGCTTTTGACCCGTTAGGGCTCAATATTGGCGAAACCCAAGACCTCGTAACTGCAGCAGAAGAGCAGGAGGTTAATAGTGGAACCTATAGGGCGATGCAATCAAGTTTTAATGGCAAGGCAGGGGCATTCGCTTATTTGTTATTTATTTTACTGTATGCACCGTGTGTCGCGGCAACAGCGGCAATTTATAAGGAAACGAGTTTGGTTTGGGCTGTCTTTGTTCTGTTTTGGACGACAGGTATTGCTTATATGTCAGCGGTTATTTCTTATCAGTGGCTTACTTTTGATTCTCACCCGGTCTATTCAATGGCCTGGATTATCAGTATGTTAAGTTGTTTCTTAGGGGTTATTCTAATTCTTAAGATCTGGGGTAATTGGCAGTATCGAAAACCCTCAGAAGTATCACCGGTTACTGGTGATAAGACATGATTCTGTCCGACTTACGGTACTACATAAAGGAACATAAGCGCGTTGCACTAATTGATTTAGTGAATCATTTTGATATGGATGCTGATGCGATGCGAGGAATGCTCGGAAAATGGATTAATAAGGGTAAAATTAAGAAAATGGCAATGGAGAACGGGTGCGGTACTCAATGTTGTAAGTGTGATCCGCGGCTAACTGAATTCTATGAATGGGTTGATTCGGGTGACGCTAAGTCCTAGTCGCGGTGATCAGTTTAGTTTCATTAACAATGCTTTTTTTATTAAGGTAATAGAGAAACATGATGGTCACTATGAAGTGTGTTTTTTATCATTAGGATACGAATAAGCCTGAAATAAGTCATGTACACGTTTAAAGTGAGTTGTTAGCTTTAAATAGATTGTGTGTCTGGGTCCAATATAAGCAATATTTCAAGTATAATGCAGCACTTTTGTCACTGAATAATTATGGCGGATTTTTTAACTGAATTACAGCGTCGGCGAACCTTTGCAATTATTTCGCATCCTGATGCAGGAAAAACAACACTCACAGAAAAATTATTACTGTTTGGCGGCGCCATACAATTAGCTGGATCGGTTAAGGGTCGAAAGGCTGCACGTCATGCCACATCGGATTGGATGGAAATGGAAAAACAGCGAGGGATTTCAGTGACCACATCGGTCATGCAATTTGATCATAAGGGTAAGATTCTTAATTTACTGGATACCCCAGGGCACGCAGATTTTTCCGAAGACACCTACCGTACGTTAACCGCTGTTGATTCTGCATTGATGGTCATTGACGTTGCTAAGGGTGTTGAAGAACGAACCGTAAAATTAATGGAGATTTGTCGGTTACGAGACACGCCTATTTTGACATTTATTAATAAATTAGATCGGGAAGGGCGTGACTCCATCGATCTTTTAGATGAAGTCGAAAAGATATTAAAAATAGATTGTGCCCCGATGACATGGCCGATTGGTATGGGAAAGCGATTTAAGGGTGTCTATCATATTTATAACGATGCAGTACATATATTCACTCCAAATCATGGCGGAAAAGTTGCTGAAGGTACCATTATTGAGGGGCTTGATAATCCAGAGCTTGATGTACTCGTTGGTGATCAAGCAGATGAATTACGTGAGGAAATTGAGTTGGTAAAGGGTGCAAGTCATGCTTTTAATCTGGATCAATATTTACAGGGCAAGCAGACGCCGGTTTTTTTTGGTTCTGCAATTAATAATTTTGGAATTAAAGAGTTGTTGGATGCTTTTGCTGAATATGCACCGATGCCTCAGAGCCGCCAATCTATCCAACGGACAGTGGAATCCTCAGAAAAGGATTTTACTGGCTTTGTTTTTAAAGTACAGGCGAACATGGACCCGGCTCATCGTGACAGAGTCGCATTTATGCGGGTTTGTTCGGGGCAGTTTAGTAAAGGTATGAAAATGAATCATGTGCGCGCAGGTAAAAATATTCAGGTCGGTAATGCCATTACTTTTCAGGCGGATAGCCGTAAAAATGTAGAAGAAGCGTTTCCAGGGGATATTATTGGTCTTCATAATCACGGAACCATTCAGGTGGGTGATACTTTTTCACAGGGCGAAACACTCAAATACAGTGGTATACCTTTTTTTGCGCCTGAATTATATCGTAAGGTTGTTTTAAAAGACCCCTTGAGAACCAAAGCCTTGCAAAAAGGTTTAGCGCAGTTAACGGAAGAAGGAGCTACACAGTTATTTAAGCCACTTAGAAATAATGACCTGATTTTAGGTGCTGTAGGTGTGCTCCAGTTCGATGTGACTGCGTTTAGGCTAAAGGGTGAATATAATGTTGAATGCGTTTATGATACGGTGAGTATTTTTGGCGCTCGCTGGATTACTTCGGGTGACCCTGAGCAGTTAGCGTTGTTTAAGAAAAAGGCTTTTGATAACTTAGCCGAGGATGGCGGTGGCTATTTAGTGTATTTAGCCAGTAGTCGTGTTAATTTGCAGTTAGCGGAAGAGCGTTGGCCAGAAATCAATTTTAATGCAACGCGTGAGTTATAAGGAAGGGGATTTTGGGGTCACTTAATCACTTGAGCTTGTTGTAATATTTTGCGTAAAGTTGCAACGCGTTTACGATTAACCCCTAAGTCACTGTAACCGACTCTAGATGCAGAACGTATGTCAATGGTTTGGTTTTTTTCATTAAGTAATAAGGTTATATCATCTGTAAATCGAAAAATAAGACTGGTTACTTCGGCTTGAATGAGACCGTTTGTAACTTCTTTTATTTGCGTACGCGGTTGCTCTTGGAGGACTTTTAAAACGAATGGCCAGGCTGTTGATGCATTCATTTTAAGTGTAAAGGGTTCTATGAAGTGCTCGGTGTCTGAGGACGGGGCCTTGCTGGATACACAATTAGGACTGTTAGGGCATTGACTTAATTGTGAGACGTTTTGTGCGCGGGTTTGTGATGGCGTTGACATAGTGACTAAAAAAATAATTATTAAGGCGTAAGAGAAATGGATGCTCATCAGTAGAAGAGTGGCTCAGCTAAGAAAAAGATTACCTTTTCAGGGTGTCATTTATTTAATTAGATTTAATATAAACCATTTTTGTGGAAATTAGAATTACTAAGGAGTCATTCTCTTATAGTTTGGAGCAGAAAATAACTACGGAGGTTGTTGTTTATTGCATTTGTATCCGGCTGATGCCGCGCTTAACCTATCCTATTGCGGCCTTAAAGCGGAATAGATACGAATTGTTAGCTTAAAAATATGCGTAATCAAATAAATCGGAAGGTATGTGTTGCACCGATGCTCGATTGGACGGATAAGCATTGCCGTTTTTTTCATCGTTTAATTTCCAGACACACCGTACTATATAGCGAAATGATAACGACCAATGCGTTGTTGCGAGGGAATGCGGCTTCGTTTTTAGCCTTTAATCCTTGTGAATCACCGCTTGCATTGCAGTTAGGAGGGTCTGATCCAAAGGCGTTAGCTGAATGTAGTGTTATGGCTGAAGATTTTGGCTATGATGAGATTAATCTTAATGTGGGTTGTCCGAGTGACCGGGTGCAAAATGGTCGTTTCGGTGCTTGTTTGATGGCAGAGCCTGCAACGGTCGCGGAATGCATTTTAGAAATGCAACATAAAGTTAACATTCCAGTAACGGTTAAAAACAGAATTGGTATTGATGGCAAAGAAACCTACGGTGATTTGTTAGCTTTTATTGAAACAGTTGCAGGAGGCGGGTGTGAGGTTTTTATTATTCACGCACGGATTGCGGTTTTAAGTGGTTTGTCACCGAAGCAAAATAGGGATATTCCGCCTTTACAATATGAATTTGTAAACCAGATTAAGGCGGCGTTCCCTACCTTGGAGATTATTGTTAACGGTGGGGTTAAAACGTTGGACCAGGTGGATAGTCATTTAAAAACCCTTGATGGAGCAATGATTGGTCGAGAGGCTTACCATAATCCTTATTTGCTTTCAGGTGTGGACTCCCTTTTTTATCAGGAGGAGGCTGTTTGTTTAACGCGCCATGAAATTATTGAAGCGATGATCCCTTATGTTCAAAAGCAATTAGCGATGGGTGTTCGTTTGAATCAAATAACACGTCATTTATTAGGCTTGTTCCACGGTGAACCCGGTGCCAGAAAATGGCGGCGTTACTTAAGTCAGCATGCACATGAACAAGGTGTAAATGAATCTGTTTTGTTAACAGCTTTAGATTTTGTCTGATTGAAAAGGACGTTATAATAAATGATTTATTTACCCTTATCCTTAAAATAAAGTTGAGAAACCTCTATGGAAGATTATTTTTCAAAAATCATTGAATCGGTAGGTGAAGACCTTGACCGTGAAGGATTGGTTGATACCCCAAAGCGTGCTGCAAAAGCATTTAAGTTTTTAAATAACGGCTATACTAAAAACCTTGATGAAGTCCTCAATAATGCTGTTTTTGAGGCCGACACTGATGATATGGTTATTGTGAAGAATATCGAAATGTATTCTTTATGCGAGCATCACTTATTGCCTTTTATTGGTCAGTGTCATATTGGTTATTTACCGAGTAAAAAAGTTATTGGATTGTCTAAAATAGCGCGTATTGTTGATATGTATTCACGGCGAATGCAAATTCAGGAGCGGTTAACTAAACAAATTGCAAGTGCAATCGGTGATGCAATAGATGCCCGGGGTGTTGCGGTCGTTATTGAGGCTAAACATCTTTGCATGATGATGCGAGGTGTCGAAAAGCAAAACTCAGTCATGGCAACTTCAGTCATGACCGGTATTTTCCGAGATGAACTCAATACTCGCATGGAATTTTTGAATTTAATTAAAGACCGGTAGAACGTTTAGTTTTTTGGTGTGATGTTACTAGCTAGTTAGCGGGTATTTTAGTCAGCAATTAAGGGTGAGAGGAATTTAAATGAAAAAAACGGTTATGGCATCTTGGGGAGATCAACCCGCTAAAATACGTTGTGTTAAATCAGGCGACGTTGGTAAAGGCGTTATTGATGCGTCGACTTTTGAAACTTTAGAAATAGATGAATTATTTGATACGGTTAATTATGCGACCACTACTTTTGGTCAATCAGTTTTATATCGTTCGTTGATTCAGCCTGAAGAATCATTCTCTGCGGTTACCGATAAACAAGGTGCGGTTACTGAGATCCAGAAAAATGATGCTCTAAAAGAAAAAATAACCAATACTGTTGATCAAGTTAAAGAGCATGAGGGTCGATTGTTGCAATTATTTTATGGGCAATTTTCGGGGTTGTTTGGTTCGAATAATGAAAATAATGTGGTTGATGGGTATGGGTATATGCCGTATCGGACAGGTACACGAACGGTATTACAATTAGTGGATAATATCAACCAGATGCCTGCTGTCGATAATGCTTACCTGAAGCACTTGTTTGATACCATCAAATCTTTTTCACAGACACGCCAATATGGGTTGATGAAAGGTCCGGTCTACGTCAGAGAGCATTCCATTCAAGCTAAACATGAGCGTTCTGGCTCTTTTATGCCGGCCATGATCTTTAAACCAACACTGTTTAAGCCGCTTTTCATCGCTTTGCTTTTTATAGTTATTTGGTTATTAGATCAATTTAATCCTTTGACGGCCAGTGATGCGGCATTTAGCTTGAATTTTGACCCTTCTTTTTTTGTGATGTTTTTACCGTTAGCTTTGTTATATATACCGGTGATAGGTTCCTTTGATAGAGACCATTGTATTTATCCGCTGCGTGATGAATTTAGGGGCTCTGAAAATGTTCAAAATACGTTAGATGCTTTAGGTCAGTTGGATGAATTACTTTCGTTTATTAAGTTAAAAGAGGCTTATCCATCGGCAATGATCATGCCGATAGTTGTTGATAAAAAGCACTATGAAGTCAGCCTAACGCAAGCGGTTAATCCTATTTTAGGAAAGACTATCGAGAATTATGTTGGTAATGATTTCAGTTTACAGAAAGATCGGTTGGCTTTTATTACAGGACCTAACAGCGGTGGGAAGACTGCTTTTTGTAAAACGTTAACGCAAATCCAATTGCTCTCGCAAATAGGGTGTTTTGTGCCGGCGGCAGCGGCTTCTTTAACTATTGCCGATAGGATTTATTATCAAGCTCCTTTGATTAGCCATTTAGATGATGGTGAAGGGCGATTTGGCACTGAACTTAAAAGAACCAAAAATATTTTTTTATCTTCTACAACAAAGAGTTTAGTCGTTTTAGATGAATTATCTGAAGGGACTACTTTTGAGGAAAGAATAGAAACCGGTCGCAATATCATGGAAGGGTTCTTAAAGAAAGGAAATGGCACTATTCTCATTACCCATAATTATCAGTTAGTTGATGATTTTTTTCAGCGATCCATTGGCTTGCCTTGTCAGGTTGAATTTCAAAATGAAGAACCTACCTTTAGGTTGATTTCTGGTATTTCACGAAATAGTCATGCGGACCGCGTTGCTAAAAAGGTTGGTTTTTCTAAGAGTGATATCGAGAATTACTTAAAACAAGACGGTGATCTGTAATACAGAAAGCGTTTTTTACAAGCCATTTTGCCGTTTTTTATGGGTTGTTAGGGTTGCAATATGTCCTAGTGTTACTAACTTTACATTAATTTAGTGAGCTTAAGAATTTCGTCAGCTATGAGGTTCTTTGTAGATAGATTAAAGGAGTTGAACATGAGTTGGGAAAATAAAAAAACTGACAATGGCGTTGTTCTTGTGGTTGATGATGCTATTGAGAACATTATGGTTATTGAAGCCATATTAGAGCAAGAGTATTGCGTTCTATCTGCAGAAAATGGTCAACAAGCAATTGATATTTGTTTAGAAGAACGCCCGCCCGATTTACTTTTACTTGATGTAGAAATGCCTGGTTTAGATGGCTTTCAGGTCTGTCGTTTTTTAAAAAATGACCCTAGAACAGTCAAAATTCCGATTATTTTCGTGACCAGTCATACCGATAAAGACGCCGAAGCCTCTGGGTTTAGTGAGGGCGGTGTGGATTTTATACCCAAGCCGATTGATATTAATGTTCTTAAGGCTAGAGTGAAGACACATATCAATTTATCGAAAACGGAGCGATTATTAGAAACAAAGGTGAAGTTACGAACAGAGCAGTTGGAGCAAATTCAGAAAGAGGTCCTGTATGCATTAGCCCGTGCGGCTGACTATAAAGATAACGAAACTGGGGCGCATGTAGACAGAGTGAGTCGTTCTGCCGAAGTTTTAGCAAGTAAGGTAACTCAAAACAAAGAATGGTTAGGATCGCTTAAAGTCGCAGCGATGTTGCATGATATTGGGAAAATTGGAATACCTGATGCAATCATTCTTAAAGAAGGTTCTTTGGATGCAAAAGAATGGGAAATAATGAAAACGCATACTCTGACAGGCGATAAAATCATTGGTGACCAATGTCACTCTGAGGCGATGATTTTAGCAAAAGAAATTGCTATTGGGCACCATGAAAAGTGGGATGGTAGCGGTTATCCGTTGGGTTTGAGTGGAGAAGATATTCCATTTTCAGCACGGATAGTCGCTTTGGCAGATGTTTTTGATGCTTTGACATCGAAGCGGCCTTATAAAGAGGTCTGGTCCGTAGAGAAGGCGGTTAATTTTATCGATGAATCTTTTGGCCAGCATTTTGATCCTAGTTTGGCGGAGCCGTTTCATCAGGCTTTACCTGAAATGCTGGACGTAAAAGAAGCCTTCAAGGACGCTGTAGATTAACTGGGTTCGAGTTCAGGGTAAAATATATTCACATTAAAATGTTCTAGAATAGATATTAATTTAATTAGTGGTAGACCGATCAATGCATTAGGGTCTTCTGTGTGAATTCGTTCAAACAATGCAATCCCTCTTTTTTCCACTTGAAAGCCGCCGGCACAATGAATTGAAGGTTCAATATGGACGTACCGTTCAATTTGTTGATCCGATAAGGCTTTGAACTGGACTGTGGTTATATCCAGTTTGGTTATTTGTTCGCTTGTTGTCGTATTAAGAACACTGATGCTGGTATAAAATTTAACCTCTTGATTAGCGCATAATTTGAGTTGGACGATATTATTTTTAACGGTACCAGGTTTTGTTAATTGTTGGTTGTTTAACATAGCAACTTGGTCAGAGCTAATAATTAGATGATCTGGGTAACGACTAGCTACCGTTTTTGCTTTGATTTTGGCGAGTGTTATGGCGAGTTCAGCGGGTGTTTTTTCAGCGTAATTTTGTTCATCTACCATGGGTGAGGCAATACTAAAAGGTAGATGAAGGGTCTCAAGTAATACTTTTCTATAGATTGAACTGGATGCTAAAACAATTTTATGCATCGGTTTCCCCAACAAATTGATTAATAAAGGAATTGACGATCTTAGCCAATAAATATATGATTGTATGGTTATGTTAGATCGAATCCCTGAATATGTAAATCCTTTGTCTTTAGCGGAAAAACACCGTGAATATAAAGGTGAGCTTAGTATTTTGTCGATGCAGCGGTTGTCTGAACTTCTTATCAATAGTGAAGGGTGGGTGCATTTTCAGTTGCTTTTTTCAAAGCAAGGGAAATTAGCGACGATAACGGGTGAAATTGAAGCTGAAGTCTATCTTGAGTGTCAAAATTGTCTGGGTGCTATGGTGCATGTTGTTCGTAAACCTGTTCAATTGGGAATTATTAATTCAACAGATGAGATTAAGCAGTTATCGGATCATTTTGAACCGTTGGTACAGAGTGAAGATAAGATAGCGTTTAGAGAAATTGTTGAAGATGAAATTATTTTGTCAATTCCAGATATCCCTAAACACATTGAGGTGTGTTTAAGGCAGTCTCTGGGAAAGACGGAAGATGAACTGGAAAAGGGTGTTCAAAAGGAATCCCCTTTTTCGATATTAAAAGATTTAAAAAAAACCGGAGTATAGAAATGGCTGTTCAAAAAAGTCGCAAAACACGTGCTAAACGAGGTGATCGTAGAGGGCATGATAGTTTGACTGCAAAAACGTTAACACAGGATCCAATGAGTGGTGAAATGCATTTACGTCACCATGTTAGTCCTGATGGTTATTACAAAGGTCGTCAAATCATTTCGACTACTGAAGAAGATTAACAGTAATGACATTTGCAGCCATTGATGCCGTTTTGCGGGGTCAGTGGCTGTTGTGTATTTGAAACATAGATAATTGAAATGTATGTTTGATTATGAGTGAATTTCGGAGTTATTTGTGAGTATTGGTTCAACAATTGCTATTGATGCTATGGGGGGAGATTTTGGACCCGAGGTAACAATTCCCGCGTCGTTACAATGCCTTAAAGACAATGTGAATTTAAGATTGATTTTTGTGGGTAACGAAACGGTTATTAGTGAACATTTAGAAGCGCAGGGGCATAAGGATTCTAAGCGAATCAGAATACAGCATGCATCTCAAAAAGTTGAAATGGATGATTCACCCGCAAAAGTGCTTCGTACCAAGAAGGACTCATCAATGCGTGTTGCTATTAATTTAGTCCGTAGCGGTGAAGCCGATGCCTGTGTGAGTGCTGGGAATACGGGTGCATTAATGGCTACCGCTCGATTTGTTTTGAAAATGATCCCTGGTATTGATCGCCCCGCTATTATCTCAACCTTACCCTCTGTGTTTGGGCATACGCATGTGCTTGATTTAGGCGCTAATGTTGATAGTAGTGCGGAACATTTATTTCAGTTTGGTGTTATGGGTTCAGAATTAGTTAAAGCTATTGATGGCATTGATCATCCAACCTTAGGCCTTCTAAATATTGGTGAAGAGGATATGAAGGGTAATGAACAGGTTAAAATGGCGGCTCAGTTATTTGAAAATTCAGACTTGAATTATATTGGTTTTGTCGAGGGAACAGCTTTAAATGCGGGTTCAACGAAGGTGGATTTAATTGTGACCGATGGTTTTGTTGGTAATGTTGCCCTTAAAGCTATAGAAGGAGCGGCTAAAATGATTGGCTATGCATTGAAAGAGGCGTTTAATAAGAATTTGTTGACAAAATTAACAGCGTTAGTCGTAATGCCTGTGTTGAGTAATTTTAAACAGAGAATAGATCCGCGGCTGTATAATGGCGCAACATTTTTAGGTCTTCGTGGCACTGTGATTAAAAGTCACGGTGGAGCTGATGTGGTTGCATTTGCTAATGCAGTTAAAATAGCCGAGGTTGAAATAGCACAAGATATTCCTAAAAAAATAAGTGAGCGCGTGCAGCAGGTTTTGGCTGAGAGGAAACATTAATGACTTTTTATTCGCGAATCGCTGGAACGGGCGGTTATTTACCTGAAGAAATTCGTAGCAACGATGATATTTCCAAAATGGTTGATACTTCTGATAGTTGGATTTATGAGCGTACAGGCATTAAAAATCGTCATGTGGCAGCGTCCCATGAAACAGCTTCTAGTATGGCCGAAGTTGTTGCTCGCCAAGCGCTTGAGGCTGCTGGAATGGACGCTCAAGAAATAGATTTAATAGTATTGGCGAGCAGTACACCTGACCGGGTTTTCCCCAGTGCAGCTTGCTTATTACAGCAACGATTAGAGATTCGTGATTGTGCTGCTTTTGATGTTTCAGCGGCTTGTTCTGGTTTTATCTATGCATTAAGTATCGCGGATCAATATATTAAGTCCGGATCGGCTAAAAAAGTTTTAGTCATTGGGTCTGAGCTTAATACGCGTGTAGTTGATTGGACCGATAGAGGAACTTGTATTCTTTTTGGTGATGGTGCGGGTGGCGTTATTCTTGAGGCCTCAGAAGAACCGGGTGTTTTATCAACGCATATACATTCAGATGGAAAATATAAGGACTTGCTTTACTTGCCAAATCCACAGGCTGAAATTAAGTCTGAAGAGGATGGAAATATTGTCATGAAAGGTAATGAGGTTTTTCGTATTGCGGTCAATACCTTAGGACGAATTGTTGAAGAAACCTTAGCCGCTAACAACATGACAAGAGCTGAGATTGACTGGTTGGTTCCTCATCAGGCAAATACACGTATTATCGGAGCAACAGCCAAAAAATTAAAAATGTCTATGGATCATGTGGTTATGACGCTTGAGAATCAGGGTAATACTTCATCTGCATCGGTGCCATTAGCGCTCAATGAAGCGGTACGTGATGGCAGAATTAAGCGTGGTCAAACGATATTATTAGAAGCGTTTGGCGGTGGTTTCACGTGGGGCTCTGCGTTAATAAAATATTAATTTGAGGTGGGTTTTTAATGGAAGATCAACAAAGTAATTTAGCATTTGTATTTCCTGGGCAGGGTTCACAATCTATTGGGATGCTCACTGCATTAGCTGAGACTCATGCCGAGGTTAAACAGGTGTTTGAACAGGCTTCAGAAATTCTTAGTATTGATTTTTGGAAATTAATACAAGAAGGTCCTGTTGAGGAACTTAACCAAACACAAAATACTCAGCCGGTCATGTTGGCAGCAGGAATTGCTACGTGGAAGGTATGGTGTCAGCAAACTAATGTTAGACCGCAGTATGTGGCAGGACATAGTTTGGGTGAATATACGGCTTTAGTGGCGGCAGGCGCTATCTCCTTTGAAGATGCAATTTTATTAGTTGCCGAGCGTGGGCGCTTAATGCAAGAAGCGGTTCCGCAAGGTACGGGTGCAATGGCTGCCATTTTAGGGTTAACGGATGAGCAGGTTGTGACTATTTGTGCAGCAGCTGCTAATGGTGAAATTGTTTCGGCAGTTAATTTTAATTCGCCTGGACAGGTTGTTATTGCGGGTAATACTGCGGCTGTTGAGCGAGCGATGACAGCCGCAAAAGATGCCGGTGCTAAACGAGCCCTGTTGTTACCGGTCAGTGTCCCTTCGCATTGTGCATTGATGGAATCTGCAGCGAGTAAACTCGCTGATGTTCTTAACCCCATGGCCATGATTCCGCCGGATATGACTTTAATTCATAACGTAGATGTTGCGGCCCATTCTGACTCTGAAACTATTAAATCATTGCTTACATCACAATTGTATCAACCGGTTCGTTGGGTACAGACCATTCAATATATCCAACGTCAAGAAGTTGAACATTTTATTGAATGTGGCCCCGGTAAAGTTTTAATGAGTTTAAATAAACGTATTGCCAAAGGTGCAAATCATTTGGCAATTCTTGATTCTTCAACCCTGGATAATGTATTGGAGACAGTGAATGACTAAACAAATTGCACTAATCACCGGAGCCAGTCGCGGAATTGGTCGCGCTATTGCAGAAAAGCTTGCACAAGATGGTTTTTTTGTTATTGGTACTGCAACGTCGCAGAAAGGTGCTGACGCCATTACTGCTTATTTAGCCGAAAAAAATTTATCAGGATCAGGTTGCGAATTGAATGTTGCAGATTCTGAGTCTATTGCTGCTGTTATTAAAACAATTAACGAGACTTATGGTGCTCCAACGGTTTTAGTTAATAATGCAGGTATTACGCGTGATAATTTATTGATGCGGATGAAAGATGATGAATGGGATGACATTATTAATACTAATTTGACCTCTATTTTTAGGATGAGTAAGGCTTGTCTTAGAGGGATGATGAAAGCAAGGGTTGGGCGTGTCATTAATATCTCTTCGGTTGTAGGTTCAACCGGAAATGCTGGGCAAACTAATTATGCCGCTGCAAAAGCGGGTTTGGTTGGATTTACTAAGTCAATGGCGAAAGAAGTGGGTAGCCGAAATATTACTGTAAATACAGTGGCGCCTGGTTTTATTGATACCGATATGACGCGAGAATTGGCTGATGAACATAAAGAAGTCTTATTAGCATCGATTCCCTTGAGTCGCTTAGGCGCACCTAAAGAAATTGCACATGCAGTCTCTTTTTTAGCCTCTGAGGGGGCTTCTTATGTAACGGGGGAAACCTTACATGTGAACGGAGGCATGTTTATGCCATAACTTATTGAAATAATAATAAATTTCAATAAGGGTATTGGATTGTACATTTCTTGAGTGACTTTTCTCGAAATTGACGTATAATTTAGCCGCAATTGTGACTATTCTATGAGTTCATTATGTTCTGTAGAGATAGCCTAATTTTAGAGTAATTTGAAGGAAACTTAAAATGAGTGATATTGAAGAACGTGTAAAAAAGATTGTTGCAGAACAGTTAGGTGTTAAAGAAGATATAGCAAATGACTCTTCTTTTGTTGATGATTTAGGTGCTGATTCATTAGATACAGTGGAATTAGTCATGGCGCTTGAAGAAGAATTTGAATGCGAGATTCCAGACGAAGAAGCTGAGAAAATCACGAGTGTTCAGGAAGCGATTGATTACGTCAACGCAAATAAATAAGATTAAAATATAGAATTAGCGGGTTTCATTTGAGTCCCGCTCTGTTTTTTATTGTTTTTTACAAAGAATTTTAAGGTAACAAATTGAGTTCTCGTCGAGTTGTGATCACTGGATTAGGAGCTGTTACGCCATTGGCGAATACGGTTTCTGAAACATGGGATGGTATCGTTAATGGCAAAAGCGGTATCAGTGCTATTGATTCATTTGATATATCACCTTTTGCATCGCGCTTTGGCGGTGTCATCAGGGATTTAGATATCGGTCAATATATCCCGTTAAAAGATGCCAAGCGGATGGATGGATTTATCCATTACGGGTTGGTTGCCGGTTGTCAGGCGATCGAAGATGCAGGTCTTATTGTTACTGATGAAAATGCGGAACGTATTGGCGTGGCTATTGGTGCCGGTATTGGTGGTGTGACAGGTATTGAAGATTGTCATGCAACCTATGTAAAAGGTGGCCCACGACGTATTTCTCCTTTCTTTGTTCCCGGGAATATCATTAATATGATATCCGGTAATTTATCGATAAAATACGGTCTTAAAGGACCTAATTTTGCAATTGTTACCGCCTGTACTACCGGAACACATAATATTGGCGATTCGGCTAGATTGATTAAATACGGCGATGCCGATGTTATGATCGCAGGGGGTGCGGAACGTTGTACAAGTTCACCGACTGCAATGGGTGGGTTTGCTTCTGCTAAAGCACTCTCTCGGCGCAATGATGATCCAACGAATGCGAGTCGTCCTTGGGATGTTGACCGGGATGGTTTTGTATTAAGTGATGGCGCTGGTGTTGTGGTTCTAGAAGAACTTGAGCATGCTAAAAAACGCGGTGCTAAAATCTACGCTGAGCTTGTTGGTTATGGCATGAGTGCTGATGCTTATCATATGACATCACCGTCTGAAAGTGGTGAAGGCGCTGCACGTTGTATGACTAATGCCTTACGGGACGCACAGTTAAATGCTGATCAGGTTGATTATATTAATGCGCATGGTACTTCAACACCTGCAGGTGATATAGCAGAGACGCAAGCAGTTAAAAGAGCACTGGGCGATGCCGCTTATAAGACGGCCGTGAGTTCAACAAAATCAATGATTGGACACATGTTAGGCGCTGCCGGTGGAATAGAGGCGGTATTAACAGCGTTAGCCATAACAGACCAAGTGGCCCCACCTACTATTAATCTTGATAACCAAGATCCTGCATGTGATCTTGATTATGTTCCTAATGTTGCAAGAAATATGGCTATTGATATTGCTGTTTCTAATTCTTTTGGATTTGGTGGAACGAATGGTAGTCTTGTTTTCAAACGTTTTTCATAAAAAGCACATTTTCTTCTGATGTAATTTCTTTCAGACTGTGTTGACTGATGTACTCATTAATGGTGAAAAGAAACACAATTTAGATATAACTGATCGTGGTCTTCAATACGGCGATGGTTTATTTGAAACGATAGAAGTCACATCAGGGCGAGCAGTTTTTATATCACGTCATCTCGATCGTTTACAACTGGGTTGTAAGCAACTATTCATTCCTTATCCTGGTGATACTGTTCTTTTAAGTGAAATCGATCTTTTGCTTGAAGGAATCGAAAGTGCTGTCCTGAAAATTCAATTAACCCGAGGGCAAGGTGGTCGAGGGTATCGACAGCCTGAAATTATTGAGCCAACGAGAATTTTGTCGTTGTATCCCTTTCCTGCTTTTCCGGAATGTTATAAACAAGAAGGTGTTAGAGTTAGACTCTGTTCAGGCAGACTAAGCTCTAATCCAAGTTTAGCCGGAATTAAGCACACCAATCGTCTTGAGCAGGTTTTAGCACGCGCTGAATGGGTCTCAGAATCCATACAAGAAGGTCTAATGTTTGATCAACAGGGGTACTTAGTTGAAGGTACCATGAGTAATGTATTCATGGTTAAAGACGGTATACTCTTAACGCCTCTTTTAGTGAATTGTGGAGTCGCTGGAATAATCCGTGGAATTATCTTAGATTATGGGGCTGAAAATGGCTTTCATGTTGAACCGCAATTATTAACAAAAGAGCATTTGTACCGAGCCGATGAGGTTTTTTTAACGAATAGTATTATTGGTATTTGGCCGGTTAGTCACATAGACAATTATAGTCTTTCTGTAGGAGCGGTAACGCGTCAAATCAGTCAGTGTGTAGATCAATTAAAAACTCAGGATATTCAGTCATGATCAGGTTGATTTGTTGGTTTTTTGTGGTTTCTTTATTAACGATTTTAGTTTTTGCGGGAATAAGTTATCAAACGGCTGTTACCTCTACAATAGTTGAAGAGAGTTCACTTGTTTTTGAGATCAAAGATGGTCAATCATTATCTCAAGTTGTGGACCAATTGAAGAGGGAAAATATTCCTGTAGACGGACATTGGTTTAAAATTATTGCCTACGTTAATGGGCAGCAAGATCAATTAAAATCCGGAGAGTATTTAATAACACAAGGAATGAGATTACCAGAACTCCTAGCCTTATTTATTTCCGGGGCATCACGCCAACATGCTATAACTTTTCCAGAAGGTTGGAATTTCAAACAAATAAAATATGCCTTGCGACAACATCAGGCAATAAAACAAACAATAGATGCGCTTACATTGCCAGAACTATTAGTCTTATTAAAATGTCCTTATCCGCATGTTGAGGGTTTGCTCTTTCCGGATACCTATTTTTTTGCCAAAGGCGATTCGGATTTATCTATTTTAAAAAGGGCTTATACAAAGATGAGTCAGGTGCTGAGACAAGAGTGGGAAACAAGGGACGATGATTTACCAGTAGCAAGTCGTTATGAAGCCTTAATTCTAGCGTCAATTATAGAGAAAGAAACGGCCATCCCATCTGAGCGGGATCAAATAGCGGGTGTGTTTATTCGCCGATTACGTAAGAAAATGAGACTACAGGCTGATCCGACTGTTATTTATGGATTGGGTGAAAAATATAATGGGAATATAAGGACGCGGGATCTCCTTGAGGACACACCTTATAACACCTATCGCCATAAGGGTTTAACACCGACCCCGATAGCCATGCCAGGAGGCGGTGCGATACATGCAGCATTACATCCTGCACCAGGAGAGAGTTTATATTTTGTAGCCAGTGGGAATCGTCGGCATACCTTTTCTAATTCATTAGAGAGTCATAACAATGCTGTTAATCTTTATCAGAAGAAATAATCATGGGATCAGGAAAATTTATAACCTTGGAAGGTGGCGAGGGTCTTGGTAAGTCAACCAACCTCCATTTTATTAAAGATTTTTTAGAAAATAACGGACTTTCAGTCAGGGTGACTCGAGAGCCGGGCGGAACCCCGTTGGCAGAACAAATTAGATGTTTACTTTTAGAAGAACGTAGTGAATCTGTGGCAGAGCAGACAGAATTATTACTTATGTTTTCTGCCAGAGCTCAACATCTTAAGGAAGTTATTTGTCCTGCATTGGCACAGGGTCAGTGGGTTATTAGCGATCGCTTTACAGATGCAACTTATGCTTATCAGGGGGGAGGGAGAGCCATTGATGTTAGTTTAATACAGCAATTGGAAACCTGGGTCCAAGGGACGTTTAGACCTGATTTAACATTACTCTTGGATGCCCCCATTAATATTGGTATGAGTCGAATGAAAGAGCGGGTAATCAGCGACCGCTTTGAACAAGAACAATTTCCATTCTTTGAACGGGTGAGACAAGCTTATCTTTTACAAGCGCAAAAAAATCCGGATCGAATTCAAGTTGTTAACGCCAATCAATCATTAACTGCGGTACAAAGTGATATAGTTTCTCATTTATTATCACTACTGAAAAAATGAGCGTGTCTAGTGATATTCTTCCTTGGCACGATACGGCTTGGCAATTATTGAAAAGCTACATTTCTAATGAGCGAATTCCTCAAGCACTACTACTCACCGGACAAGCAGGGCTAGGAAAGGCTCAGTTGGTAAGATCCTTTGCGCACTTGTTATTATGTGAGTCTAGCAATAGTAGTCATGATTCACCGTGCGGAAAATGCCGGTCTTGTATCCTTTTTGTCTCTGGAACACATCCTGATTTTATTGACATTAAACCGGAATCAGAAGACAAAGACATTGGCATTGATCAGATTCGTTGGCTGTTGTCAAAAATAAGGTTAACCGTTCATTATTTGCAATACCGTATTATTGTTGTTCAGCAAGCTGATCAAATGAATCGTTCCGCCGCTAATAGTTTTTTGAAAGGATTAGAGGAACCACCTGACCGTACAGTGATTATTTTAATCACTGATCAATTATCGCTTATTCCTGCTACTATTCAGAGTCGTTGTCAGAAAATAGTTATAGAAACGCCCACGACCGATCGTGCTCTTGATTGGTTAAATAAGAATGACACTACCGGTGATTTATCACTATTATTGCAGATGTCTAGAAGAGCCCCTTTATTAGCGAGAGAATATGCAGAGTGTGATGCCATAACCATTAGGATGCAGTTATTTGAAAAGTTCGTTCTGTTACGGCGTAAAAAGTTGTCTGTTGTCGTCGTAGCGGAATTTTGTTGTGAACACAATCAATTTGATTTAGTAGCATGGATGATTTCCTGGATTGTTGATCTTATGAAAATAAATCAAACTTCCTCGGTGGTCGGGGTAGAGAATGTTGACTTATATGATCCCTTGAAAATACTAACAGGAGATCTAGACTTACAGCATTTATATGATTTTTATTTAGTTGCACTGGAATTACATCTGCAATTAAAACAGCCGCTAAATAAAAATTTAGCTTATGAGGGATTTTTTATTAAATGGGCGGCTGTTTAGGAACCGGAGTTAAATGTCAGTTCAGAGGGGCTTGGAGATATTATCGATCACTATTAATGATTTAGATGAACTGCATCGATCTTATATGCCGTTTATTATTAATGGTGGTTTATTTATTCCAACCAAAAACACCTATCCATTAAATTATGAATTATTTATCTTACTACGGTTAATGGATCATCCTGAGCGGATATCAATTAATGGGAAAGTAATTTGGATAACCCCGGGTAATTCTGAGAACTATCGGGTTCAAGGTGTCGGTATACAATTATATAATGATACAAATAGTACAATAAAATTTAACATTGAGGACTTTCTTTCAGGTCATTTGAATTGTATACAAGCAACTTATACAATGTAGCCTTCTAATTTTGGCGGTTATTTTTTTATGTTAATTGATTCTCATTGTCATCTTGACCGGATTGATCTTACACCTTATGACGGTCACTTTAAAAACTTTGTTTTAGCGGCACAGGAACAACAAATTGATTCGATGCTTTGTATTAGTATTGATTTGGAATCCTACCCAGCCATGTATAGGTTAGTCGAACCGTTTGAAAATATACCGGTTACTGTTGGTGTCCATCCTAATGTACAGGAGTGTCATGATCCCAGTGTTGAGGAATTAGTTACGTTGGGGAAGGATTCAAAAGTCATTGGTATTGGTGAAACAGGGTTAGATTATTTTCGGAGTGAAGGGGATCTTGAGTGGCAACATCAACGTTTTCGCCATCATATTCGTGCAGCTAAATTACTAGATAAACCTTTAATTGTACATACTCGCGAAGCACGCGACGATACCATCCGAATTTTACAGGAAGAAGGAGCCGCTGAAGTAGGGGGGGTCATCCATTGCTTCACCGAAGATTGGGCTATGGCTGAAAAAGCATTAGCGTTAAATTTTTATATTTCTTTCTCAGGTATTGTTACCTTTAAAAATGCACGGCAAGTTCAGGAGGCGGCACAAAAGGTGCCTGCAGATCGCTTTCTTGTGGAAACAGATTCACCCTATTTGGCTCCTGTCCCTTTTCGTGGTAAGCCAAATTATCCATTGTATGTCCATCACGTAGCCAAATTTATGGCACAACTACGCAATACATCGGTACAACAGATTGCAGAACAAAGTTCGCGTAATTTTCAAACCTTATTTTATAATCGCAAGGGACGGGTTTGAATAAGTTGTCGATGATAACATTAGAATTTATAGCGTTGTTGCCTCATCGACAAGGATTAAGGCATGCTTTAATTGATCAAGTGTATTATAGAAGTGAGGTGAAAATCGGATGCCATCTCCCCGCATAGCACAAAGCACTTGTTTATTTTGTAAGTAATTGAATAAGCGCTGCTTAGTGAGTGTTTTAGGTTTGAAGAGTACGATGCCAGAATTAAGTTGGGTTGGCGATGCGCTTAATAAAAGGAGCTGTTTATGTTGTTGAATTTCAGAGGCTAAATAGCGGGCATTGGCTAAAAGTTGTTGTTCTACGGTATCCATTCCGACTTCTAATAATACCGACAAACTGGCTGATAAAGCATGTATTCCTAGCATATTAGGACTGCCACATTCAAAACGTTGTGCCGTTGAGTGTGCCTCCCAGGGCTGGTTTTCATAGTCATGGGTATCTTTGATCATATGCCAGCCGAATTGGGTTAATTTAAGTCGTTTCCTAGAGTCAGGGCGGCTATAAAAAACACCTAATCCCTCAGGGCCACACATCCATTTGTGACCATCAGCCATAACAAAATCAGCTTGGTAGCGTTGCACGTCAAACTTGATTGCACCTAGACTTTGAATGGCATCAATACAAAATAAAATACCGTGTTGTTGGCAAAAGTCGCCAATCATTTCAAGGTCGAGGTGTTGGCCTGCTGCAAACTGAACGGAACTAATAGTAATAAGTCGGGTATTTTTGTCGACGTTTGAAAATAGGCTAGCCTCGGGTGTTTTGTCTTGTTGTAAATCAGTTTGTCTAAATTCTACACCTTGGTTTTTAAGTGATTGCCATGGAATCCGGTTGGAAGGAAATTCAATATTGCTGGAAACAATATTATCACCTGAATTCCAGTTAAGTCCGTAAGCGACAAAAGATAAGGCTTCGGAGGTGTTTTTTACTAAGGCAATATCATTTATTGATGGCGCATTGATGAGTTGTTTTAATTGTTTTTTTAGGGTCTTTTCAATGGTTAGCCAGTGCAAATAATTTGTTGAACCGACGGCACCGTTTTCACGGGCAAAATTTGCAACGGCATTAACAGTACGCTGCGGCCAAGGAGCTACTGCGGCATGGTTAAGGTGAATGATCTGAGAATCTAAGTGAAATTCAGGGTGTTGTGTCTTAGTCATAGCGTGACTTTCATGACGATAAAAAACACGATGCAACTATTAACTAATAAGTATTTTATTCTTCTAGTTCAATTAATTTATCCTCAAGCCCAGAAATACCAATGATGGACCAACTGTTTATATTTTCTACACGTTTGTAGTTGTTTTTGAATAAATAGCGGATTCTGCAAATGTAACCTTTATTTTTAAAGTCATCAGGCCCACTAATGACTTTAGCAGAAGCATTAATAACAAAATTCCTGTTATTTTGATAAACGCCTTTGGGGCGTTCAGAAAATTCAAAGGTGAATTCATTCAGATAGAGTTTTTCAATGTACTGGTTGCAATGATTAAATGCGGCCATTTTTGGACTGATCGTGGTTTTTTGGGTCGCAGATGACGTTTTAGCTGCGGCTAATGTAATTTTATTTAGTGTCAAAAAAGGCAGCAACAGTAAAAGAGCGAAGTATGTTTTTTTCATAGCGATTTGTAATAAAATTTAAGGGCTTAGAGGAACGATTTTGATAGCATTAAAATCATGACTTTCAATTTGACATATGACGTATATTATAGTAATTGATTGCTTAGTATCTAAAAAATTATTTTAGAAATAATTGAGGGTTGATAGTGAGAAAGAGTATTTTGTTTTATCTGTTTGTTTTGTTTACCGATAATATTTTGGCTTGTGTTGATTCTTCTTTGGATAATACGCAGAATTTTGTGAATTGTCTTAACGCTGCGGAACAAGGGGATGCGATTTCTCAATTTCAAGTCGGTGTCATGTATTCAAAAGGTCAGGGGACGGGGGTAAATAATCAAAAAGCAGTGGAATGGTTTAGAAAATCTGCGGAATCAAGCGACCAATTACTGCATATCTATCAGGGGAAGAGTTCAGTAAAAGCAGATCAGCGCGGTATTAATAAACTCATTGAGGCTTATGGGGAAATTTCTAATATTGGAACCTTTGAACACGGTGATTCTTTTGAAGACGATTCAAAAATAATTTGTTCAGGGCTTAGTGAGGATGAGGTAAGTAAAAAAAGTGTTACGTTTTCAACCGAGTATTTTAATGAGGACAATCCCTTATCAACAGCATCTAGCATCCCGGATAAGTCTTTTCAGCGATTGAAAAGGCAATTGAAAGTATTGCAAATTGAGAACCTTCGGTTACAACATCAAATTAAGGATTTGGAAAATAAATGTGGCAAAGAATAATTTTTTTACCCGGCGTTGAATGAAGAGAACACTTTTGACACCACTATTGAGCTGTGATGATAAGGCGTTATCGGTCTTATTAATCGATTTTAGGCAGTTCCATGCTAATGAGTGTAGTTGTTAGCTCTTCTTTAGCGTTTAAGTACGAATGGATTTCTAATTAAAGCGGCATTTCATCGACTGCGTCAGCCATTGTGTCGAGGGTTTCATGGGGCTGATTGCCTATGACAAGGACTATGGATATAACGACTCCAATTACTCGCAGGGATACAGCAATGACTCTGCTTAGGACATAGCCTTGACTGAAGCGGGCAAGACTCATGAGTAGAAGTAGATTAAATAGTTTATTACTTTAATGAAGGTTGTTAATAAGTTCGGTGGGTGCGGTTACTAACATTTGCAGTCTTATAATGACGCAATTTTTTAAGAGCTAAAAAAAGGGTTGTTGCCGCTTTGTAGCTATTTAACGTTTATATGAGAAAAAGGTTTTTTTATGAGGTTGATGATGGTAAAAATACATATCAAATTATTAACTGCTATTTATTTGTTGTAATGTGGACTTAATATTAATAAATAATAACCTCTACCTTGGATTAACAGCCTACCTTTAGTGACTGAAAAATGGAAAATAATAAGAAAAATAAAACGCTAAGAATTACTGACACCACATTGAGAGATGCGCATCAATCGCTTTGGGCAACACGAATGCGCACGCATGATATTATCGATGTCATCGATACGATTGATAAGGTGGGCTATTACTCATTAGAAGTATGGGGAGGGGCTACTTTTGATGTTTGTTTGCGTTTTTTACGGGAAAATCCATGGGAACGACTCCGGCTTATTAAAGCAAAAGCTATTAACACACCGTTGCAAATGCTGATGAGGGGACAGAATATTGTCGGCTATAAGAATTATTCTGATGACCTTGTTGAGCGTTTTGTAGGTACAGCTCATGACAACGGTATTGATATTTTCAGAATATTTGATGCTTTAAATGATCACAGGAACGTGCGTTCAGCCATTGAAGCCGTTAAGAAGAGTGGTGCACATGCGCAAGGCACATTGTCATATACGATCAGTCCGGTACATACCGTTGAAAAGTATGTTAATGATGCAAAAGCACAAGTTGAGATGGGGATTGATTCCTTGTGCGTAAAAGATATGGCCGGGTTATTATCACCTACGATGGCTAACAACTTAGTAACGGCATTAAATAAGCACTTAAATATTCCAATTCAAATCCATTCGCATGCAACGAGTGGTATGGCATGCTCTGCTTACTTAGATGGCGTTAGAGCGGGTGCAGGGGCAATTGACTGTGCCGTTTCTTCGATGGCTGGATTTTCCTCGCAACCTCCAGTTGAAACGATGCTGGCTATTTTTGATGAAACAGAATTTGATGTCCAATTAAATATGGAGGCACTAAGAACTGTCAATAAATATTTTCTTGATTTAGGACCCAAAAGGTCTCTAGGACGACGGAGCAATGATCCTATTATTGATTCTGAAATTTTGGTCCATCAAATTCCCGGTGGAATGATTTCAAATTTCCGATCACAACTAGAGCAGCAAGGTGCACTTGATAAATTGCCTGAGGTATTGGTAGAGGTTTCCCGGGTCAGAAAGGATTTAGGTTACCCACCATTGGTAACCCCAACCAGTCAAATCGTAGGGACTCAAGCCGTAATGAATATCATTTGTGAAGAGCGATATAAAATTGTTCCTCAAGAAGTAAAAAGTTACGTTAAAGGATTATATGGGAAATCACCGGCTGCAATAGAGGCGGCTTTTATTGAGAAAATTCTTGGCGAAGAAAAACCTATAGATTATCGACCGGCCGATGATCTTGCAGATACTTTGCCTACAGCAGGAGAGTCAATATCTGACCCAACCCTAATTACCAATGAAGAGGATATATTATCGTATTGCCTGTTCCCAGAGGTTGCTCTTGAATTCTTTAAATGGAGGGCTTTCCCAGAAAATGAACGCCCCCAAACGCCCGCTGATATTGAGTTGGAAGAACTTAATCCGCCCGAGTTGGTTGAATCAGAGGCCGCAGTCAATAAACAAAATCCTGAAGTTTTAAACCCCATTCTGCACCCGGATGATTACAGTGGAATGAGTACACTCATTGAGAAGGCCTCTAATCTACAATTAAATGAATTAACACTCAATAAAGGAGACTTTAACTTATCTCTACGGTCAGGTGCTATCAGCCCAGTGACTAATAGTAGCCCTTCGCCGTTATCTAAAACAACTGAGAATAAGGCTATTGAAGCATCAAAAGCTGAAGTGAGTACTGAGAAAACAAATGCCAATAATTATCCAAATACCATCGACTCAATTATGGCAGGAACCTTTTACCATGCTTCAGGTGTGGATGCTACCCCATTTGTTTCAGAAGGTTCAACTTTAGAGGAAGGGGATATTATTTGTATCATTGAAGCAATGAAGTTATTTAATGAAATTGCAGCGCCTTCAAATTGTAAAATAGTAAAAGTGTTGGTCAGTAATGGTGAACTGATTACTAAAGGCCAGCCTTTAATGGCTATTGAATATAGTTAATAAATAGTTTCCTCATTGAGGCGTATTTCCAGTGTTTTATTTTTAATAAAGCACTGGATTAAAGTCACCTGAAGGTTGAGCCATTCCACCCCCAAAATTCTCCTGGGCAATTACTGAATTCAATGTAAATGCGCTCTTGCTTAATAGCTAATAAACTTTCTAAGCATTGACTGATTGAACTGGAAATAGACTTCGCTTGGACCGTTGTTAGGCCTATACTTTTGCATTCAAGGTAAGCTAAAGGATTAGAGGTCCCTGCAAACAGCATGTGACTATTTTCATTAAGTTCAATTAATACATAATTTTCTGGTTTTCCTGTTTCTGTCGCAATTAATTGTGAGAGTTGTTTTAGAAGATCAGGCTTTTCTAAATTATTTAAGGGTGTGTTAGTTGTTAACTTTAGGTAGGGCATGGGTCATCTCCTTTTCAGTCTATAAAGTGTTTAATTGTTATCTGGATAGTAAAACAAATCGGATTTTTTGATTTTAACACTAACGTAAAAGTTCAACAGTGGCTGTGGTCAGCAACGATAGTCGCTTTGAAAATTGGCTAGACAGGTTGGTTTCGATTTAAAAAAGTAAGCACAAAAAGAATTATTAATTTTAGTATTTCCTAAATACGTGATTGTCTGGGAACTTTTCAAAGTTCAACTATATTTATCTGGATTGTAGCTTTTTCATAAGGTTTAATCCAATGTCAAAAAGGTGTGAGCGTATCTCATTCGATACCGTAGGTTATATTTTGGTAGGTAATGAAGAGCTATCTATTTCAGTGGTAAATATATCATTAACTGGCTTTTTAGCTAATATTGAACCTACGGTCTTGATGCCAACAGTTCGTGAATTATTTCAAGGGATTAGTGAACATAAATTTATTGAGTTTAATTTAGTCGAACTCAATATTTCAGGAATCTGTACAACGGTTTGGAGTAAGACTGTAGAGGGTCGGTTTTTAACGGGGTTTGAATTTTATGATTCAAAGTACGATAGCTCAGTAATGAAGAGTAAAAGGCGGTTCTACCGGTCAGGGCGTACATTAACAGGAGTCATTGAACATAAGGGGTTGAATTACAATTTTACGACGGCTAACACTTCTCATTTAGGGATGATGGCTTTGGTTAATGGGTCTGCTGAATTTAATAAAAACGACAAGGTTCAGTTTGAAATTACGGGTAAAAAGATGTTTGGTATAGCGAAGGTTGTTTGGTTTAAATATGATGTTCAAGGTGTAAATGCCTTGGCGGGGTTGGAATTTGTGACGGTTTCAAATGTGTGATTATCTGTAACTGATTTTAAATACTAGCACCATTCTTGAGGCCATGATCATTAATTTTGAAACGTTACGCTATTTTGAATTTACCCCCGTCTTGTTTTTATATTGCCTACTGGGTTTGTTAATGGGTAGCTTTTTAAATGTTGTCATTTATCGATTGCCTGAAATGATAGTTATTGATTGGCGTCAGCAGGCACGTGATTTTCTCGATTTAGAATCCCAAAAAGAAAAATCAATTTCTTTATGCATGCCGCGTTCTCACTGCCGGCAATGTTTAAAAACCATTAGGTTCTGGGAAAATATTCCTGTACTTTCCTGGTTATTATTGAAAGGGAAATGCAGTCATTGCAAGATCGCAATTTCTATTCGTTACCCCTTTGTTGAAATTATGACGGCAGGTTTTTCTGTTTTAATCGGGGGGGTTTATGGCTTAACGGCTGAGGGGGTGCTGATACTGATAATAACCTATTATTTGATAGTCATTGCTTTGATCGATTTTGATCATCAGATTATTCCAGATTGTTTAGTTCTGCCGCTGTTATGGCTAATTCTAATCGCTGCAAGTGTGGGTTATTTAAATACGCCTTCAGGCGCTATATTGGGTGCAGTTGCAGGTTATCTAAGTCTTTGGGGTATTTATTGGGTCTACAAGATTTGTCGTAACCAAGAGGGTCTAGGGCATGGCGATTTTAAATTAATGGCGGTTTTTGGCGCCCTGTTGGGTGCTCCTATGCTGGTTAGTATGATTGCCCTCTCTGCTAGTTTAGGGCTATTAATTGCACTGCCAATGCTACTAAAGAAAGCTGATTTCCAACAAGCTATCCCTTTTGGCCCCGCTATTATTATTTCGGGTTGGGTTCATTTGCTTGTCTCTGAGCCATTTAAATTTTAGGGTGGTCTGACAGTATTTTTTGGCAACGGGTTAAAGCCACACAATTTAATAGCTGTTACCTAACCGGTAATGTTAATGCCGGACCTGAAAATTTGGTTTGACCTGACTGGATATCAAATAACTGTTTTAATAACATGAAAGTCGTTTTGCTTTGTAAATCATTGTCAGCAATATAATACCAATAGTTGCGGTAGGGAATGGCAAGGTGTGCCTTTTCTGGTTTTTCCCGGCTACTTAAGATTTTAAATACCGAACCTGCCGGTGTTTGGCTCCAATTAAAGGCATCGCCTTGTTGGTTCTTTGTGATAGTCACTAAACCTGCTTGGATATGTTCAATAGGGATATCAATATTTTGAGCCAGATAAAACATGATACTCAATATTGAGCGCGTTCTAATGGTGAGTTGGTTTTTTGCATGTTTGAGAAAGTTAGTGTTTAAATTAACGAGAGCGGAATGGTTTTTGTCCAGATTAAAGCCTAATAATTTGCCAAGTTTATTCATTTCAGCTATTTCATGTTTATTGTTAGCTTTAAACAAAATGTTTATTTGTCTATGACCGTCATCAGAGCCCATCTCAATGTTCCCTTGATTAAGCTGATGTTTTAATAACAGCAACAATTGTTTAAATCGTTTAAATTTAGGTTCTTGTAGTGGGGTAGGGCCGGAGGCTGTTGGGGCATTCAGAAGTTTATTAGTTCTTTCAACACACAAACCAAAAACCCGCTCGACACTCCACCCAGATTGGGTTAAAACCATGATGGCGTCGAGAGAAATGCCTGATAAAACATTTTTCAGGAAATCTTCACCTTGCACGGGTTGGTATGTGATTGTGGGTTTGTCTGTGTAACCAACGCCGAAGTCGGGTTTAATCAAATTACCACCCGGAGCAAGATCAAAGCTAGAACTGACACCCAAGTTTCCGCTGAAACTCATCGATGCGGTGATGCTACTGACTTTGAGAAAATACGCTTCATCGCGGTATTTTAATCGAACTAAATTAAGTAACATCTGATGATTTAAAGTTGTGGCAATCGCGCTGTTATAGCCTGGATGAGTGTCTTTAACAACGTTAGGGCCAAAGGAGGATTGGCAGCCGGATAAAAGGATGATTGAGAGTAATAATACAAGGGTATATTTTTTTTGACACAACATAAGTATTGATAATATCAGAACAAACGTTTAATAGCGTGTAAAACTATTGGGAAATATATAAGCTTTCATTGGCAGTAATTATAGCGTGATAAGCGTTGAAATAATCGTTTTGTTAAAAGCGTATAATAGCTATAACAAAACTAATTTACGCCTAGAATTTCCAGATTATACCCATGTCTATTTATCTCCCTGCTAATGAGCTTACCGATGGTGAACTTGAACAGTTAATTAAAAAAGCTAATAAGGCTTACCGTTCAGGACAACCTATTATGGACGATTCACTTTATGATCATGAGTATTTAGCTGAATTTCGCAGGCGTTATCCCGATCACAAACTATTCCACCGTGTTGAAGTAGAGCCTTTTTTTTCAGAACAAAAGGTCAAACACCTAACCCCGATGTTAAGCACGGATAAGGCTTATAGTTTTGAAGATATGGAGCGTTTTTTTCTACGCGTAAAGAAAGCAGCGGATAAAATTGCTTTTAATCATAACGCTATAACGGTTCGTGTCACCGCTAAATTAGATGGTTTGGCCGCATCCTTTAACAAAGGTGTCCTGGCTACCCGTGGTAATGGAGACTCTGGGACTAATGTCACACATGTTTTTGATCTTGGCGTTCAACACGTTGGCGGTGATACAGGATTAGGCGAATTAGTTTTAACATCGGAATATTTCAGTACGCACCTTAAAGATGTATTTACCCATCCGAGAAATTTCATGGTTGGGTTAGTCGGTGCTGATAGTTTAAATCAGCATGCCAAAGCCGCCTTGTTGGCAGGGGCGGCTAAATTTGTTCCTTATACGGCGTTAAAAAATTGGCAAGGCACTATCAGTGAGTTGATGGCTGGCCTTGATGAAATTTGTGCTTCGGTCAAGGATTGTGGGTTTCCAACAGACGGTGCTGTGATTGATATTTTAAACCGTGAAATCCAATTGGAAATGGGTTCTACCAATCACCACCACTGTTATCAAATAGCTAAAAAGGATTTGGGTGAAAGGATTCAAACGAAGATTGAAGATATTTTTTGGCAAACGGGTAGAACCGGAAGGGTAACGCCTGTTTTTAGGGTAACACCTGTGTTTATATCGGGAGCAACGATTAGCCGGGTAACCGGGCATCATGCCGGGAATATTTTAAAAGATAACATTGCTACAGGTGATTGTATTGAAATATCGAGAGCCGGTGAAGTGATCCCAAAATATGAGCGAAAAGTTTCTGGGGTGGGTGCGGTTCTCGTTCCAATGGATTGTCCGAGTTGTGACAGTTTACTTGAGTGGGAAAATGATTTTCTTGTTTGTTACGAATCTAATTGTCCCGCACAATTACAGGCGAGTCTGGAGCATTTTTTTAAAATTCTGGGTAATGTTGATTTGTTAGGACCCAAAAGTATTGAAAAAATAATAGCCTCTGGGGTTAATACCTTAGAGGGGATTTACCAACTAGAGCAAGGAGAGCTTGAGATAATGAGCTTTGGCCCTAAACAATCAGAAAATATTATTAAAGAGCTCAAGAGGTCGCGCACGGAAGCTGTTGAAGACTATCGTTTTTTAGCAGCCTTCGGGCTGAATCGATTAGGCCTGGGTGATTCTCGTCGTTTACTAAAACATATTCCTCTGGAGCAATTACCGACGATGACAGTGGCTATGATGTCGGCAATTAATGGCTTTGGGGAGGTCACTGCAGAGGCCGTTGTCAGACAATTGGCACATAAATGGCCAACCATTAAATTCTTGATGGATCAAGGTTTCACTCTTGAAAAGACCTTGTTAGACGGTGAACGGGTAATAATGGAATCTGTACTGACAGGTAAAAAAGTAGTTTTTACAGGAAAAATGCATCAGAGTAGAAGGGCCATGCAAGAGCAAGCTTTGGCACTAGGATGTGAAATACCCGCTTCAATTTCTCAGTCCACAGATTACCTTGTTTGCGGAGAGAATGTCGGAGCCAGTAAAATTGCCCGTGCGAATGACTTTGCAGTCAAGGTTGTTTCAGAGTCAGATTGGGAAAGTCTCATTGACAAGTCGAAAGAATAAATTTTATGTCGAGTGAAGCATGAATACTTTTAACCGGTTTTAATTCATTGTCATGGCTATTCGTCACTACTTAGGAAAATATTTTTTGTTTTGCTAGTGTGTTGATAACAAAATTCGGTTAAGATAATTCCCTAGTAAATAAAAATTTATTTATTAGACAATTAGGTTCATTTTTTTAGAAAAATAATAGAATCATCATATCTTATAGGCTGTGTTAGTACAGGTTTAAGATTATATTAAGATGGCATCAAGCTAGCATTTAGGAGAAAAACCGTGGAATCAATTATTGCATTTGGGATCATTACTGGTATCGCTATTGGTCTTATCAAAGAGTCTTGCTTAGGATCAGAAACGGGTACGCATTACCCCGCTGAGGACGAAGCACCTGCTCCAAAACCTGTAGTTAAAAAAGTAGCTGCTAAAAAACCTGCAGCTAAAAAAGCACCCGCTAAAAAAGCACCCGCTAAAAAAGCAGCCGTTAAGAAATAAACTCGTGAGTTTAATTTTATCTCTTTTGTGATAAGTAGGTGTCTTGTTGTTTTTTATCTTTTAGAGAAACATTAATAGTATTTGTTAAACGCAGCTGATTTTTAACTTGTGCCAATGTTATGACTGGCGCAGTAGTTTTTTTGACGTTACGTTTAGGTCATATAAGATATGCGGATTGGAATAGATTTAGGGGGAACCAAAATAGAATTGGTTGCCCTAGATGCTGATGGTTCAGAACTTTATAAGAAACGTATCAAGACACCCCAAAGCAGCTATTCTAAAACTATCGATGCCATCGGTCATTTGGTGGTTAGTTGCGAGCGTGAATTAGGTAGGAGCGGTTCGGTCGGTGTCGGTCATCCCGGTGTGATTTCCCCTGAGACTGGATTAGTAAAGAATGCGAATTCAGTTTGTCTTATTGGCAAAGCGCTACAGTCAGATCTCGAGTTTAATCTGCAACGGCCTGTCCGCTTAGCAAACGATGCTAATTGCTTTGCATTGTCTGAATATAATGATGGTGCTGGCGTCAATGTTAAGTCGTTGTTTGGTGTTATTCTGGGTACCGGCGTAGGTGCAGGTATTGTTGTTAATGGTGCCATTATTACTGGCTGTAATGCGATTGGCGGTGAGTGGGGTCACAACCCTTTGCCGTGGTTGAAACATTCTGATGGTGAGTTAATGGCTTGCTATTGCGGTCAATTTAATTGTATTGAAACTTTTTTATCAGGTCCCGGGTTTACGGCACGATTTAATGCTGAAAATCAGTGCGATTTTGATAGTAAAAGGATTGTGGATCAGGCCGCGATGGGTGATCAAGTTTCCAAAAATGCTTTTGAACGTTACTGTGATCAAGTTGCTCGATCAGTAGCCAGCATCATCAATGTGCTTGATCCTGAGATTATTGTTTTAGGGGGCGGTATGTCTAATATTTCACCACTTTATGAGCGTGTACCGGCCCTGTGGGGGCAATATATCTTTTCAGATACTGTCCATACGCTGTTAAAGCCTGCCAAGTATGGCGACTCAAGTGGTGTGCGGGGTGCAGCCTGGTTATGGCCAGAGGGCTAAGTGTTGTTTATTTCTCTTAAGTCGGGTGATAAAAAAACTACCCAGCAGTGAATTAAAAAATCACCACCAGATAGGTATTAATTAAACGGAAGCGATGGGGTTAAAGTTTTTCAAATATGGCATAACCCATCATGCCACCTTTTAGAACCAGTTTTTTCCCTTCTCGCAGAAATACTTTATAGCGGTCATAAAGTGAACGGCCAACACGTTTAATAATCAAGGTATTGTTTTCAACAGTAAATGTTGATGTAACGGTAAAAGGTGCAGCAGCACGGTGATCAATAGCGGCCAAACTAAAGGTTCCATCCGCACTAAACGTCCAGGTTTGATTTTCTTTGATTTTCTTTTTGTCAACATAACTGAATGGGTTATCATCGACACGGTCAGGTTTTTTTGCGAAAAGTTTAGGTCCAGCTGCAATTAACTTCCAGCTTCCAGCGAAATAAGACGCATCTAGAGTAATTTCTTCGGCTTCTGCAGTTTCTGCGGCCATAGATTTAAAAGGAAGAAGTAATGCCAAAAGTAAAAGGGGTAAAGTGATGGGTTTATGCATAGTTAAACGCTCGTAGTTAATTAAAAAAATACTGAAGTTATGCCATCGTAACATAGAGCATAGGATTATTTATAGATGAAATAGTGAGTGACAGGAGTGCTTGTTTGAGATTAACTTGGTCATTTAGATACATTTTTGTTGTGGGACATAGATATAACCATTTTCCGTATCACCGAAACACTGGTTGTTAACACCGGTTAGGTATAGCCCGCCAATATAAGCACAGATGATGGCATCCAGAGTATCTTCGTTTTGCTTTAAAGTATGACCTTTGAGTGCTGCAATATAGTTAGGTTCCAGATGGTATTGATAAGGAGTGTTAATAGTCAACCTTAGCACCTGAGAACAGTGGAGGCGGTTAAGGTATTTAGCCAATGTAATTTGGCCTTGTCTTTTAGTCGCTACGGACCCTTTTTTGTAAAGATGGCGTTCAGTTAAGGCAAACAATTCGATGATTGCAGGGTGCGGGTAACATTCTAATTGCCAACATCCTCGCTCGGGATGATTTAAGTGACAAAAACCTAATTGCGTTAAATGCTGTGACAATCTGACACTGTCAGCATTGGGGTAGAGTGTTTTATTGGTCGGGTGACACCCTGCCTTTTTAGATTGATAAAAACTATTTAATTGTTGCTCACAAAACCGTTGCCCTGTTTGATTAGGGATAATCAGAGAGGCATCAATAGCTAGTCCTGTCAGGGAGGGTCTTTCTTTAATTTTTTGGAGGATTTCAGGAATAGTTTTTATGCTCGGTATTAAATCAGTAATGATTAATTCACCCTTTATAAGTTCGCCAAAAGCCATGGCAGAATTGTTTTTATCACAATGCCATGCGAGATCAATGCCACAAATATAAGGATTATTTTTAATCACAAGACTTACCCATAAGGTGTGTTTCTATTATAACGTAGCGAGATATTATTTTTTTCAACCCGTTAAATCATGGGTAAAAGATGAAGTCTCATGGCAAGACCGTAAAAGCCGATCATTTTTGTTAGACTATTAACTCAATAGAAAATTTGTTGGAATAAATAGATCTTATTGATGGCTAAAAAAATAATTGCAATTGTAGAAGATGATGAACAGCAACGCAGCCAATATAGTCAGGCATTGCGAGCTCAAGGGTACCATGTGGATGAATATTCAAATAGAGCCCAGGCTGAAAAAATGTTTAGGGTACAACTCCCTGATTTGGCGATACTAGATATTATGCTCAATCATGATTTAGAAGGGGGCTTTGAAATTTGTCGTTTTATTGAACAAATTAAGCCCCGTGAAGTTCCAATTTTATTTTTAACCAGTCGGGGCAATGAAGTTGATGAAATTTACGGACTAAACTTAGGTGCTTGGGACTATCAAACTAAACCGGTTACTTTTGAATACCTTTTGGCCCGGGTTCGTTCATTATTTAATATCAAACAGGGTTTATCTTCTGAGGTCGTAGCAATATCGTCCCCTTGCCAACAATTGGGTCCGTTGGCTATTAATTCAATGACTTGTAAAGTGACTTGGCATGAGCAGGGGGTGTTATTAACGCCTACAGAATTTGCGATGCTAAAACGATTACTCGATTGCCCAGATGGTGTCAGTTATGATGGTTTTTCAGAAGCGACGCGTCAGGGCGTTGTCGAAAACAATACGATTAACACCCATATTGCGCAGATTCGACAAAAGTTTAAGGCAGTTGACTCTAATTTTAATGCCATTAAAACACGCTATGGTTTTGGTTATAAATTATCATTGGAATGAAACAATATTCCTTCCGATTACGCATCGGTCGTGGGCCACTGGTGATTATTTGCATTATTCTGTTAATGATTTTTGTACTGGGCTATCGTTATTTTCAGGAAATGAAACAACTCCATCTTCAGGTGCAAACCGAAGCGCAATTATTGTCGACACAAGCGATTGCTAAGGTATTACATGAACGCTCTGATTTGTTCTTTTATTCCAGCGAAATGGACAGTGAGTGGATAGAAAAATCATCCCTGAATGTTTTTCATTTGCCCTCGGCAATCGACCTCAATGGCCAGAATAACGATTGGAATATAGCGGATAGTTTTTCTCATCGTTATAGTGAAGACAGTGCCTTGTATGCACAAGACAGCTCTTATCCTCAGCCTTTAGCGTTTGACTTGCTATTAGGTGAGCGGGCAGAGACCATCTATGGATTTGTTAAGGTTGAAGATTCTAAATTAATCTTCAGAGATCCAATAAAATATCGACGATTAGACAACAGTGATCATATTCGCCTAATTATTAAAAAAAATGGCTTACCCCAGCGTTATGTGCTCGTGGCAGCTCAACCGGGTGAAATGACCGCTTTCGAAGTCCATGAGGATTGGCGTCATACGGTAACAGGGCAACCGGAATATCAAATTAAGGCTTTTTTAGAACCCCTTGAAGAGGGTTACAGTGTTGAATTTCAATTACCTTATGCGTGGGTTGGTTTTGAGCATCGCTTAGTTGTTATGGTGGCTGATGTGGATAATTCATACTTGAGAGATGTTAAAACTGTGATCGGAACCTTACCTGAACAGTGGTCTGGTGAGCTCAATCAACTCATCATTTTGTCTTACCCCTTACAAAAAATATTAGCAGGTCTTGAGCGTCTTGATACTACGCGGATATGCGTTATTGATCGATACCGCCGCGTAAGAACGGCGACGCCCTCAATGACCCAGATTGAAAATATTTGTGATAAGCATAATGAAAAAAGTGAACAACTCATTAGTGCGGCTCTGGCGGGTAAAAGTCAAGTAATGACTTATCAACGTAGAAATAATGAAGGGGTGGTTAATACGGTAATAGCCAGCGCTGAGCCAGTGTTTATTCAAGACGATATTGCTGGTGCAGTGTTACTGGAAAAAGACAGTCAGGAAATTTTAACGCATCAGCGTAAAACGCTTGATCGTTTATCTTATGCCATTGTTGTAGTCTTTATTGGCATAGTTTTATTTATATTGCGTTTATCTTTTCGAATTCTTCGTTTAAGTAATGAACTTAATAGCGCTATTAATTCTGAAGGTCGGTTAGTTAAAACCGATATTCAATCAGAAAAAAATGCACAAGATGATTTAGGGGATTTATCACGCGGGGCCTCTGATTTATTAGTGCGTTTAAGCCGCTATACGCATTTTTTAGAAACAATACCCAGAACCTTGCGCCATGAAATTCTTAATCCAGTCAATGCGATTAGTTTAGGCTTACAGCAGTTAGATTCATCGCCTGAGAAGGTTGCAGACATTGTAAAAAAAACAAAGCGCTCCATATTACAATTAGAACTTATTGTTAGTCGATTAACAGAGGCGGCTCATATTGAGGAGGCTTTGGCGACCGATACCATGGTCAAGATCGATTTGGTATCGTTGCTTAGTGAATATGTTGAAAATATTCAACAACTGCATTCGACGGTGCGGTTTCAGTTTTCCCAGCCAAAAGGCACGGCATTTATAAATGGCAATGACCTTCGTTTTGTGCAACTTTTAGATAAGATAAAAGATAATGCGATCAATCATACCCGTGATGAGGGTTGTATTGATATTGCGCTTACGCGTGAGGCAGGGTTAATTTATGTGACCATCAGTAATGATGGCCCGCTTGTGAGTGGGACGATTTTGAAGGCTCTTTTTACCGGTATTATTCCGAGCCAGAAATCAACAATTGAGACCCCGCATTTGGGTATTGGGCTGTATATTGCTTATCATATTATCCAATCTCATCAGGGTCGTATTACTGTAACCAATCGGCACGATAATTCCGGGGTGATGGTGACGTTGACGATTCCAGAAGTTTGAGGAACGCGCTAGTAAGATATTCATCTTTTGTTCAGCATTTACCCATGAAGGCTTATACATTTAACGTCGCCAATAATGCTTAAATAAAACTCACTTTGAGTTATTTATGTTTTTTGCATCAAGGTGAATTTTATCATTACTGGAGATCGATAAATGTGTGAATTAAAGCGCGCTAAACTATTAGTTCTACTGACTCTTTTTTTAATGGCCGGTTTTAGTCATGCGACTAATCCGCTAATAAATTTGAAAAATCAGCAGGTTCAACCAGCAAAAAAAAATCAAGTTTATACAGACAGACCAGAAGACTGTAGCCGTGCAATGAACCCTAAATATTTTTTAGAACAGGCATCGCTGAGTAAAAATGGGACAACTTACTTTAGTAGCGATAGTATTCTTATCAGTCAGCCCTTTGTTGAGTTAATAGCGCGACAGGCTGAGCATTTAAGCACACATAGTAAAGTTTGTGTTTTTATTGCAGGATTTAGCGACCCTGTTGGGTCGACGCAATATAATCAAAAACTAAGTCTTGAAAGAGTCGATGAGGTTGCCAAAATGATGATTTACTTAGGCGTATTACCCACGCAAATAATAACAGCAGGATATGGCGAACAGCCTAATGAAAACAGTGCCATTAAATGGTCAAAACAGCGACGTGTGGATTGGTATTTTAAGGGTCAGGTTTAGTTTTTACGTTTTAAGACACCTCTATGGGTGAGGTTTATTTATGTTATTAGGCTGATTTAAAAAATGCTATTCTGATTGTAAGTTCATTATTTCAACCATGAGTGATTACGTTGATTTTTCTGATCGATTACGTATATATTAAAGGATCTATTATAATTTTTTAAAATAAAAATAAAAATAAATGAATATATTAAGAACATTATGGCTTCTTACCCTTTTTCCATTATTGGGATTAAGTTCTTCGGTTATGGCAGGGTATACCTTGAACGAAGACAGTAGCCAGATAAATTTTGTTTCCGTTAAAAAAAATACTGTGGGCGAGGTGCATACCTTCAACGGTTTATCGGGGTCGATAGACGATAACGGACAAGTGCGTATTACTATTAGCCTCGACAGTGCGGAAACTCGAATCCCGGTTAGAAATGAACGGTTAAAATCGTTGTTTTTTGAGACCAGTAAGTTCCCACTAGCAACGGCTGAAATAGCAGTTGATATTGTCAAAATAAATACCTTAACCGAAGGGGAAATAATGAATCAGGTACTTTCGGTCAATGTTGATTTACATGGTGTTAGGGCAGAGATACCGGTTCGAGTCCAAGTCATTGGGTTAAGGGGTCACAAATTGTCGGTGACGGTTACTGAGCCCGTTTTACTTGATGTCAAGGATTTTGATTTGCTTGATGGCTTGATTGCACTTAAAACCATAGCTAAATTGCCGTCAATTAGTAGCTCAGTTCCAGTAACCGCGCAGTTACTTTTTGTCGCTCAATAAATTGTAGGAAGTAGATTAATTTTTTAGTCTTTGATTGTTAGAATACCCATTGAATATTGGTTGTTGTCAGTTGCTAGTAAGGAGCCCGTCGGAGCTGTTTTGTTGACCTTGCAGGTGACATTCGCTGCTTTAATGTTATTCATTATTACAATTAATAGACCGGCTGAGGTCTGGGTTTAATTGGCCGATTCCTTTGCTTTGGGTGTTTTTCCGAGTACTTTCTTGAACCTTATTTTAGCGCCTTGCTTCTATGTTTTTTTAGAGAAAAGTAAGATAATAGTTTTAAGGCTAAGGTCTGAAAGATCTCTTTAAGAAGAGATCTGGTTTGACTGAGGCCGGTTAGATTGAAAGGTAATTGTTTTTGTTGGCATACCCCCGCGTAAAATTGAGGCATATGGCGTATATAAATTGTGTGATATGACACAAAACAACGGCAATTTGTTTTACCTAGGGTTATTATTTATTTGCATACTTCTTAAACCGATATAATAACCGCACCCTACGGATTTGCTGGTTTTAATCATCTTACATGCGTTGTACCCTATTGGCTGTGCTTGTTGTGGTGAACGACGGATATTTAAGATCACCGGCAAAATATGGCGAGTGGGCTTAATAGGTGTCTAGGTGAGCGACTGATTTCATTAGAGAATTTAACTTAAAATATGGTTTATGCATCGTTAAGAATGGTTTTTTTACTGGCGATTCTTATTAATTTAACAGCTTGCAGTTCTTTGTTAAAGATAGACTCTCAGCCTGAAGTTTTAGATATTCCGTCGCAGTGGGAAGATAGCGTTGATGAGGTTCCCTTAGATGTAAGACCGTGGACTGAAGATTTTAATGATCCCTTGTTAAATGCTTTTATTGATGAATCAATCAATAAAAATTATGATTTGGAAGCAATTCGTTCTGCTATGTTTATGAGTCATGCGAATGCCAGAATTAACGGGGCTGATCAATTACCCCAAATTGGTGCTAATTTTAATCCGAGCCGAAATAAAAGAAACAGCAGTGGTGGTTTTGGGGTTAATAGTGGTTCCTATACCGATACCTGGCGAATTAATTTAAATATTAATTGGGAATTTGATCTTTGGGGTAAAATTGCCAACCGCGTTGAAGCGTCAACGTTAGATTATGAAGCCTCACAAGAAGATTTTAAAGCCGCTTACCTTTCACTGGCAGGTAATTTGGGTCGCTCTTGGGCTGGTGCGGTTGCTGCAAAAATTTTGTATCAACTCAATGTCGATACAGTCAATAATTATAAAAATAATTTAGATATTATTGAACAAGGCTACACTCAGGGTATTTATACAGCCCTGGACCTGCGTTTGATGCGCTCAAGTTTAGCGCAAGCGCAAAATCAACTCTATGCGCAGGAAGTCGTTAAAAATAATACCGTGAGAACATTAGAGGTTTTGTCAGGGCGTTATCCTAAGGCTGAGTTGCCAATTTCTAATCAACTGCCGGAAATAATGCATGATATACCCTTAGGCATACCGGCAACATTATTGGAAAGACGTCATGATGTTATCGCCGCGCGGCGACGTTTGTCTGCGGCTGACCACCGTGTTGCAGAAGCCAAAAAAGCATTTTTACCAAATATTTCATTGACAGGTTCCGTAGGTAATCAAACTCGAGAATTATCAGATATTCTTAATTTTAATTTCTTTGTCTGGAATATTGCCTCGAATGTTGTACAGCCGATTTTTCAAGGCGGGCGCCTGTGGGCACAAGTTGATCAAAGTGAGGCAATAGTTTCTCAAGCGCAGGCACAATATGCACAAACGGCTCTGATCGCTTTTCAAGAAGTTGAATCGTTTTTGAATGCGGATAAACAATTAAAAAAACAACTTGAAACCGCACAAATTTCAGCACATGAAGGGTTAGAAGCAGAACTGCTAGCCCAAGAGCAGTATCAATCGGGGTTAACCGATATCGTCACGTTGTTAGAGTCACAGCGTCGTTCTTTTGAGACTCAAAGTGCTTTGATTCGAACTAGAATGGAACGCGTACAAAATCGCATCAATTTACATTTAGCACTGGGTGGTGGTTACGCGCACAGTAAACAATTATTAACGAATGATGAAAATTAATTTAACGCAAAAATGGGCGAAGATTTTTTTGCCGATAATAATCTTATTGATTAGTCTGTTTATCGCGGTGTTGTTTGTTGTCTTGGGTGAAAAACCGAAGAAATTCCATCGCCCACAGCCCCCGTTATCTGTGGAGGTTTTTTCGACGAAACGTTCTAATTATAGCGTGGTTTTAGAAACCCAAGGGACTGTTAAGGCACGTACTGAGAGTAGTTTGATACCGGAAATTTCAGGCCGTATAACAACGGTTTCAGATGCTTTTAGATCGGGTGGTTTTTTTAAAAAAGGTCAGCTTTTAGTTCAAATTGACCCACGAAATTATAAAATCGATATTCGTGTAGCCGAGGCTAATTTTGCAGAGCAACAGTTCCGACTTGAAGAAGAGCAAGCCCGGGTAAAATTAGCGCTTAAAAATTGGAAGAAAATTAATCCGACTAAAAAGGCCAGTGATTTAACCCTGCACATTCCGCAACTTAAATTAGCACAAGCCGCATTGGACTCGGCTAAGGCACAATTAGAAAAGGCACAAATAAATCTTGAAAAGACGCAAATTATTGCGCCTTATGACGGCCGTATTGTTGAACAATTAGCAGATGTCGGGCAGTTTGTTTCTACAGGTTCTGTTTTAGCGCGTATTTATTCGGTTGATGTCGCTGAGATTCGTTTGCCTCTGAATAATCAACAAATTGAGTTTTTAGATTTTCAAGATGACTATTTTGATAGTTCTGAACCGGTTAAGAAAAAAACCAGCGTTGAAATTAGTGCTAAAGTGGGCTTGACTACCTATACTTGGGCTGGGCATATTGCCCGTGCTGAAGGGTCTATTGATATTAAAAGCCGGCAACTGTTTATTGTGGCTCAAGTGGCAAATCCTTATGGTAAGGTCGCTCATAACCCCCCTTTAAAAGTGGGCCAATATGTGACGGCTCGAATTAAAGGTAAAGAGCTTAACCATGTTTTTGTTATCCCCCGCATTGCTTTACGGGAAAATAATAAGGTATTGATTATTACCCCTGAAAATACCTTATCGTTTCGAAGTGTTACGGTATTGTGGTCAGACGAAGAGCATTACGTGATTTCAGAAGGCTTAAACGTTGACGAGCGCTTGTGTATTACCCCGATCAATTTTGTAACTGAAGGTCGAAAAGTAAAAATTTATGACGCTCAAGTAGAGGGCGCATCGTAATGCATTCAATTATTACCTTTTTTGTTCATAACAAAGTTGCCGCCAATTTATTGATGGCAATGATTATTGCAGCTGGCTTTTTTACACTGCCTACAATTCCGGCAGAATTCTTACCCAGTTATGAAATGAATGTCATCAGTATTAAAGCCCCTTATCAAGGTGCAACGCCGAGTGAGGTTGAAGAACATGTTGTTGCTAAGATTGAAGAGCAAATTCAGGATATTAATGGCATTGAAGAAATAACGTCTGTTTCCAGCGAAGGTTTTGCATCCATTAGTGTTGAAATTAATTCCAGTTTTAATGTGCGGCAAGTTCTAGGTGACATTAAAGAACGGGTTGATGCCATTACCGATTTTCCGGACCTGTTGGATGAGATCAGAATAACCGTTGCCGAGAGGAAACGTGAAGTTTTAGGTGTGGTGGTATCAGGGCAACTTCAAGAAACTGAATTACAACAATTAGGCAAACGCATCCGCGATGAAATTTTAATGCTGCCGGAAATATCTCAGGCAACATTAGGCGCAATACGACCGGCTGAGTTTTCTATCGAAGTTTCAGAGCAAACGTTACGCCAGTATGGCTTATCGTTTCAAAAAATTGCTAAAGAAATTAATAATAACTCATTGAGTATGCCCGCAGGGTCGATGAAAACCGATAAAGGTGAAGTGTTATTAAGAACCTTTGGGCAATCTTATAATCGTGCAGACTTTGCTCGTATTCCTATTCTAAAACGGGATGACGGTAGTTTTGTTCTGCTCGGTGAGATTGCTGAGATTAAAGACGGTTTCGAAGAAGAGCAATTGGAAGCCACTTTCAATGGTTATCAGTCTGTCATTATTGAAGTTTTTCGTCTGGGCGATCAAAGTGCCATTGAAATATCAGAGCGCGTTAAAAATTATATTACTGAATCGAAAAGTTTTTTGCCGCCTGGCGTTACCCTGAATGTTTGGCGCGACCGTGCCAAGATTGTTAAAGGGCGTATTTCAACCTTAACCTCGAATGCGATACAAGGGGCTGTGTTGGTATTTATTTTACTGACATTATTTTTACGACTATCCGTTGCGGCCTGGGTTTGTGCTGGAATTCCTATTTCTTTTTTAGGGGCGTTGGCGATGATGCCGGAACTCGGTGTAACGATTAATATTAGTTCGTTATTTGCCTTTATTTTAGTGTTGGGGATAGTGGTGGATGATGCCATTGTGACCGGTGAGAATATTTATTACCATTTAACATTACATAACGATCCTGAAAAAGCCGCTATCGAAGGGACACACGAAGTTGGGGTTCCGGTTACTTTTGGTGTCTTGACGACCGTTATTGCTTTTTTACCGTTGCTTTCTATTGAAGGACGACGGGGCCAGATGTTTGAATCCATTGCGTTAGTAGTCATTCCGGTTTTATTGTTTTCCTTGGTGGAAAGTAAATGTATTTTGCCTTATCACTTAAAGCATTTGAAAATCGCTACCCCGGGTCAAGGTAAACAGTCAGCACTACAGCGCCTACAAACTGCCATAGACATTAAGCTGCAGTATTTCATTAGTAACATTTATAAACCCACCCTTGAGGTTCTTTTAGAACACCGTTATTCAACATTATGCGGTTTTATTGGTTTTTTTATTATCATGATGTCAATGACTGCTGGGGGGCAAATTCGCTTTGTCTTTTTTCCAAAAGTTGAAAGTGAAAGTATTCAAGCGACATTGACGATGCCGGTGGGAACCCCTTATGCGGTGACAAAAAAACATACCGATAGAATGACCCGTATCGCCAAAGAGTTACAAACTGAATTTGTTGACCCTGAATCGGGACAACAATTAATTACTAACATTTTGGTTATTAACGGTAAGGAAGACTCCATGGGGCACCCGCAATCGAATGTGGGTTATCTTAGAATTAGTCTCTTGCCGCCTGAAGAGCGTAATCTCAATTGGACAGGGCATGAAGTGGTTACTGAATGGCGAAAACGGGTGGGTAGTATTCCGGGCGCTGAAAAAATTTACTTTAAGTCTGACATCTTTCATGGAATGACGAGTCCTGTCGAAGTGCAATTACACGGTGATGATTTTAAAACACTGTCTTTGGCGGCACAGTCAACACGAGAACTTTTAAGCCAAATCCCAGGCCTTTATGATATTGAAGATACCTTTGAAATCGGTAAAGAAGAGGTTCAGATTAAGCTTAAACCGGAAGCTGAATTATTAGGATTATCGGTCATTGATTTGTCTCGGCAAATTCGCCAAGGTTTTTATGGTGAAGAAGTGCAAGTGCTCCAACGTCAAGGGGAAGATATACAAGTTTTATTGCGTTACCCCTTAGCACAACGAAAATCCATGTTGAATCTAAATAGTATGAAAATACGGACTGAGACCGGGGTTGAAGTTAATTTTTCCGACGTCGCAGATATTACGATGAGTCGCGGTTTAGTGGATATTGATCGTGTTAACCGCAAACGTGTAGTCACCGTGAAGGCCAATTTGGATAAAAAATCGACCAATGAAGCTGTTTTACGTGAATTGATCATAACCGGTATGACTGAGGTCAAGTATCAATACCCTAGCATTAACTATTCATTAGAAGGTGAAATGCGTGAAAAAGAAGAGGCCTTTGATAGTGTTTTTTACGGCACCCTTTTTGTATTGTTGGGTATTTATTGTTTGTTGGCCATTCCATTGCAATCTTATTTCCAACCGTTGATGGTGATGATTGTGATTCCCTTTGGCATTACCGGCGCTATTTTAGGGCACTTTCTGGCAGGCATTGATTTAACGGTTTATAGTGTCTTAGGTATTGTGGCATTAACCGGTGTGGTGGTGAACGATAGTCTGGTTTTAGTCGATTGTGTTAATACCCTTAAAAGTCGCTCAGTGACTTTATTTAAGGCGGTATCAGACGGTGCAACACGGCGTTTTCGGGCGATTATTTTAACGTCGTTGACGACTTTTTTAGGGCTAGCCCCCCTAATGCTTGAAAAAGATACCCAAGCGCAATTTTTAATTCCAATGGCGGTTTCATTAGCCTACGGTATTATTTATGCGACGCTGATTACCTTATTTTTATTACCGACGTTATATCTGATTTTTGATGATTGTGCCGTGCGATTTAGGCAACTTAAATTAGCACTATCTAAAAGTTTTAAAGAAATTTAATTTAATTTTCACTTGAGGTTTGTATGAAAAGTAGAACGATTGTGCAGGTTCGCACCCTTTTATCGCTAGCCTTGGTGGCAGTTGTTGTGTCGGGATGTAGCACACAACCGATAGCCGTTGTTAAGACGCCTGCCGCACCCACTAAATATGTAAAAGCAGAAACGCCTGCCCCAGCACATCAGGCTAAAAAGAAGCAGATGATGCATAAGCAAGAAAGTGGCGTTTTAAGTTTGGATGTTTTTAAAGAGAACCATAAGATTCATGTTTTAACCGGTATTCATGATCAAGGTGTTTCGACATTGCAATACCAGCGTTCTGACGATCAGGGGCATAGTTGGACAACACCGGTCAATATCGCACCCCAAGGCACAGTCTTCAATTTTCACCGTGGCAACGATTCTCAGATTGCCGCATGGGGTGACAATGTTCTCGTGGCCTGGATGAACCGAGGGTATACCAATCGTCACGGCTCAGGTCCTATGAGTGTCGCTTATTCTCATGATCAGGGTCAAACCTGGAGCTTGGGTGAAATGGCTGCATCGCAATGGAAAAATGGCACCCATGCTTTTATGGACTTAACCGCCAATGAAAAAGGTATGCATTTTGTTTGGTTAGACAGTCGAAATGGAAAGCAAGGTCTCCAATATGCACATTCCACCAATGGCGGCGAAACGTGGAAACCTGAGACCACTTTAGATGCTAAGACTTGTTATTGTTGCTGGAATACCCTCGCTTCAGACAGTCATAATAATCTCTATGCACTTTACCGTGATAAAGATCCCAGTGACATGGCGTTAATTAAAGTCGCTGCTAACAGCGGTGTTTCAAAAAGATTAGCACGGGTCGGTGAATTTGATTGGGAATTCCAAGGCTGCCCGCATGTCGGCGGCGGTTTAGCTATTCATGAGCAAGGCAATCAAGTGCAGTTGCATGCGATGGTGAGTACGATGAAGCCTGAAAAAGCAGGGCTTTATTATTTATCCTCAGTTGATGGGGGTATTCATTGGACACCTGAACAGCGTATGGGTCAAGGTATGGCTGTTCATAGCGATATTGCCGTTAATGATTCCGGTGCATTGTTAGCCAGTTGGGATGTTGCAGGACCCATGGGTATGTCTATTATTACCAGTAAATCGTTAGATCAGGGTAAAACATGGCTAAATGAAACGGTTTTATCTAAAACAGATATGGATGCGACTCATCCTAAAGTGGTGGCTGTTGACGAAGGTTTTCTGGTTTTTTGGACCGAAAAAGCAGAGGGCGGTAGTAAACAATTACAAATTAAAAAATTAAATTAACGGGTTGTGCAGTTCAGAGTCAAATAACACCATGCAAATGGGTTATTTGACTTAATTCTTAAGAAATCAATATCTGAGCAGCGCTTTTAATCAAAGCCGTTAGTAATTTCTCTATAATAGAGCGCAATAGAAACTGCATTTATCTTTCATTTACAGACCTTTATGAATAAGACTTCCCCTTTTAAAAACGCTGCGATAGCAGTCTTAGCCGTTATTTTATTGCCAGTCATGTCTGCCCAAGCAGATGTAATCACTGAAAGCATAGCTATTGATGGTAAAACTAACCAAGCTGCGGCCCAATCGCAGAAAAAAATCGATAAGGTCAGTGAACGCACCAAAGTGTTGTTAGATGAGTATCGAACCGTATCGCATCAAATTGAATCTCTTTTGGTTTATAACCAACATTTGCGTGATTTAATTGAATCACAACGCTTAGAAATGGATTCAATTAAGCAACAATTAAAAGAAATTGAAGTCACCCAGCGGGAAATTGTTCCGTTGATGCTTGCCATGTTGGACAATTTACAAAAATTTGTCGCCTTAGACTTGCCTTTCTTAACGGAAGAAAGAAACCAACGAGTGGCTGAATTGAAAAAAATAATGATTCGTGCCGATGTCACCAATGCGGAAAAATACCGCCGTATTTTAGAAGCCTATCAAATAGAAAATGAGTATGGGAATACCATTGAGGCTTATCGAACGCATATCAATTTAAACGGCAAAGACAGTGCCGTAGAGTGCCTGCGGTTAGGTCGGGTGTCGTTGTATTATCAGCGGTTAGATGGCAGTGAGACCGGCTACTGGGATAAAGAATCCTCACAGTGGAAACAATTAGACTCACGGTATAACAGCGTTATTTTAGAAGGTCTCCGTATCGCACGAAAAGAAGCGGCCCCTAATTTGTTAACACTACCGATTCCGGCAGCGGAGGCAGGGCAATGAGAATACTTTTACTTTTAGCGGCCATTTTAGTTTCCCCAGTCATTCAAGCAGAACATTTAGCACTCGACCAATTATTGGAAGATGTTAAAAATAACCAAGGGATTGAGGGGAAGCGTAATCAAGTCCGGGAAGCAGAATTTATTTCCGAGCGTTTGAAACAACAGCAACGTTTAAAAGCAGCTAAAGCTGAACTGATTAAGCAAGAGAAAATCAGTAAAAAACTTAAGAAACACTTGGAAGATAATGAAAAAGTGTTAACGGTTTTAGAGGCCAAATTACGTCAAAAAAGTGGTGTTCTAGGGGAGCTTTTGGGCGTAGCGCGTCAAGCCGCTGGCGATTTGCGGGTTGATTTTGAGCATTCCTTAGTCTCTTCACAATTTACCGGGCGGGGTCAGAAATTAAGTGTTATTGCCGACAACAAGGCGCTGCCAACAATCGATCAGTTGGAACAACTGTGGTTTTTACTGCAACAAGAGATGACCGAGTCGGGTAAAGTCGTGCACTTTAATGCAGAGGTGTTATCTGCAGCGGGTGAAGCTAAGCCAAGTAAAGTGATTCGTATTGGCGCTTTTAATGCGTTATCAGAAGGTCAGTATTTGCGTTACTTACCGGAGTCTGAACAATTGGCAACTCTGGCACGGCAACCCGAATCCCGCTTTTTAGATCTTGCAACTGATTTTAGTGCAGCGCTGAAAGGAAATGCCGATTTAGGTATTGACCCGACTCGCGGCGTGATTTTAAGTATGTTGATACAAACACCGAATACCTTTGAGCGCATTGATCAGGGCGGTATTATCGGTTATATCATTCTAACCCTGGGTGGGATTGGTTTTGTTTTTGCCTTGTACCGTTTGTTTGTATTAATGCAAACGGGGCAAAAAATGTCAGCGCAATTGGTCAGTGAGACTGCTTCTGCTGATAACCCCTTGGGACGCGTTATTAAAGATGCAGAATCGCATCACAGCCCTGATGTTGAAACATTAGAACTCGTGTTGGATGAGGCTATTACCCGTGAAGTCCCGGTGCTTGAAAAAGGCTTAGGGATGATTAAGTTATTAGCCGCTGTGGCGCCGTTATTAGGGTTGCTGGGTACGGTAACCGGTATGATTGAAACATTTCAAAGTATTAGTTTGTTTGGAACCGGAGATCCGAAGCTCATGGCCAATGGGATTTCACAGGCGTTGGTTACCACCATGCTAGGGCTTTGCATTGCGATTCCCTTATTGTTTTTACACAGTCTTTTGGCTTCCCGTAGTAAATCCCTGGTGCAAATATTAGATGAGCAAACAGCCGGTATTATTAGTCGACGTGCTGAAAAATAATGTTTTTTATTAGCGAGCAATTTGCGGCCGTTACGCAATTTCTACATACCGGTGGTACGGTGTTATGGCTTATTTTAGTGGTTTCGATTTGTCTTTGGTGTTTGATTGTAGAACGGTTGGTTTTTTTTAAACGCCGTTATCCTTTGTTAAAAAAGCAGTGGGTGGGCGAATGGAATACCCGAGCCGATAAATCATCACCGAGCGCTAAAACTATTCGGGTGGCGATGATTTCTGAAGCAAAATTAGAAATGGCTAAAATGACCTTGATCATTAAAATGCTGATTGCCTTATGTCCGTTAATGGGGTTATTGGGAACGGTTACCGGAATGATTCATGTCTTTGACATTATGGCTGTCACCGGAACAGGTAATGCAAGGGCGATGGCCTCAGGGGTTTCTCAAGCGACTATCCCGACGATGGCCGGTATGGTCGTAGCCATCGCTGGCTTGTATTTTAGCCGTTATATTGAAGACCGCACCGATGATGAAACCCATCATCTGGCAGATTTATTAAAATTTCACTAATTGATTGATTATGAGTCGACGTAAACACCGCTCTACCAGTGAGCATAATTCTGATATAGACATGACCCCGATGTTGGATATTGTCTTTATTATGTTGATTTTCTTTATTGTGACCACGTCCTTTGTTAAAGAGTCAGGGATTGATGTAAATCGGCCCACGGCTAAAACAGCAGAGAGAAAAGAGCAGGGCAATATTATTATTGCCATTAAGCCTAATGGTGCGGTCTGGATTGATAAGCGGCAAGTTGATGTCAGGGCGGTTCGCGCTAACGTGGCTCGGTTACATGCTGAAAATCCATTAGGTGCGGTGATCATCACTGCCGATAAAGACAGTAAAACCGATTCCTTAGTTAAAGTCATGGACCAGGTGCGTTTAGCAGGCATTATGAATGCTTCTATTGCTACCACTACTGATAACTAATGAAGCACACTGTTTTTATCATTGCCGCAGGCTTAGGGGTATCACTGGCCTTGTTTTGGCTGATGCAGTTTATGATCAGTAATAATCAACAGGGGTTGAATAAAGTAGCCAGCCTTCAGATGACCGAATTTATTCGGCTTAAAAAAGACAGTAACTTAACCACTAAAGACCGCAGGATTCCTGAAAAACCCAAACCCAATAAACGTCCCCCGCCACCAAAAATGAACTTGCAAGCGAACCCGATTAAAAACCTGCAACCGAAAATGGACATTCCGGATCTTGATTTACCGTTAGAACTGTCGCACATGGGTATGAAGGGCGTTCAGATCGGTGTTGGAAATATCAGTACCAATGTGATTCCACTGGTTCGTATTGCCCCGCGCTACCCGATGCGCGCGGCCAATCGGCGTATTGAAGGGTGGGTAAAAGTCCAGTTTACCATTACCAAAGAAGGTAAGGTGGCCGATGCGGTGGTGGTCGACTCTGAGCCGAAAAACACCTTTGACCGCGCAGCACTTTCTGCGATTAAACGTTGGAAATTTAAAGCGAAAATAATAGAAGGTATTGCCTTTGAACAACGGGCAGAACAACTCTTAGAATTTAAACTTAGAAAATGATGAAACGTTTTTTATTGTTATTATCGCTAGCGTTCGCTTTTTTGTGCGAACCTACTTTAGCGGCTAAAAAGGCAGTAATATCTCCGCGCTTATTTGAGAACCTTCAAAAAATTGAATTGTTGATTACCGACAAGGCTTATAAAGAAGCTTTAACCCAACTTGGTGGTTTAACCGAAACACTGAAAAAAGGCACTTATGAAGAAGCGGTTGTGCTGCGCCTTAAGGCTTCTATTTATATTCAGAACGAACAATACCCTAAGGCGATTAAATTACTTTTACAGTGCAAGCAATTAGATGTCTTGCCGGACAATCAAGAACAACAATTATTAATTAATTTAGGGCAACTTTATTTGGCTGAAGGGCAATACCAAAAGGCCATTGATTTAATTGAAGTCTGGCTCAAAGAAAACCCGAATCCCTCACCCGGAATTAATGCCTTAACAGGCAGTGCCTATGCCCAATTAAAACAGTATGCCAAAGCATTGGGCTATATTACTAAAGCAGTAAACGCTTCTAAAGAGCCGGTTGAAGGTTGGCTGCAATTAAAGTTAGCGCTTCATTATCAACTGCAACAATACCCGCAAGCCGCCCAACTTCTTGAACAACTGGTTCATTTATACCCGGATAAAAAAGTCTACTGGACGCAACTTTCAGGGGTTTATATCCAACTTAAAGATTATAAAAAGGCACTTTCCGTTAAACATTTAGCTTACCAGCGTGGTTTAATCACAAAGAGTAAGGAAATAGTTAACATTGCCCATTTGTTTTTATTTAATAAAGCACCTTTTAAAGCCGCCAAGTTATTAGAGCAAGCACTCACTAAAAAGGAGGTTAAACACACGTCTAAAAACTGGGAATTGTTAGCCAATGCCTGGACGCTGGCTCAAGAATCTAAAAAAACCATTGCAGCGCTTCAAATAGCCTCAAAACTGGCCGATACCGGTAAACTCTATAAACAGTTAGGGCACAGTTATGTTGAACGAGAGCAATGGAAACAGGCCGTGGGTGCCTTAACTAAAGCCCTTAAAAAAGGCGGTATTAAGCGCAAAGGCGATA